>WPCI01348407.1_pt1 | contig 234240 bp, 221 predicted proteins | sample 5399871 | NCBI WGS metagenome assembly WPCI01 (sample SAMN12869469, study PRJNA574797) | sludge metagenome | isolation source: wastewater treatment of pH7 | place: China:Beijing | collected 2019-05-20
TGAGCCGACCGGTTGGACCGGCCGGGCCGCCTCCGCCCAGTGCGCCAGGTCCGCGTCCAGTCGGGCTTCGGCCGCCCGGGCCCGTTCCGCCTCGCGCGCTAGCGCCTGCTCCAGGGCCTCCACCCCAGATCCGGTCCGGGCCGACAGCGGGAACACCGGGACCGAACCCAGTCCACGCTGATCGAGCAGCTGCCCCAGCGAAGCCCGGACAACTGGAATCTCGGCGGGGTCCAGCAGGTCAATTTGGTTCAGCACCACCAGGGTCTGGCCGTGCTGGTGGCGGCGCGGGTCGATGAAGTCCTCGTGCAGCACCCGATCCGCGTATTTTTGCGGGTCAACCACCCAGACCAGCAGGTCCACCTGGGCGGCCAGGCGTTCGGCCACCTGGCGATGTGTGGTTGCCACCGAGTCGAAGTCCGGCAGGTCCAGCAGCACCAGGCGGCGATGTGGCAGCGCGGGCACTGCCCTGATTTGGTCCACCTGCAACCAGACCAGCAGGTCTTCGGCCTCGGCTCCCACGTTGACTACCGCCGTCACCTCGGCGGTGGTGGGCCGCAGCAGGCCGGGCGTGGTCACCTCGGCGCCGGCCAGGGCGTTGACCAGGGTGGATTTGCCGGAGCCGGTAGCGCCAAAGAAGCCCACCGTCGTGAATCCGAGCCCCCGCTCGCTGCGATCCTGACCCTGCTGCCGGAGCCGCTCGGCGTCGGCCAGTTGAGCCTCGGTCAGGAATCCAGGACCAAGCCGGGCGCATTCACCCAGGGCCTGCCAGCGCTCATTGAGGTTCATTGGGCTCCTCCCCGCAGTCGCTTGGCCCAGGTGGACAGTTCTTCCGACCCGACTCCCGCGTTCAACTCTGCGAGGGGAGCCCGGAGCTGCTCGGCCCACCGGTCGGTCAGCTCGGATACCCGGTCGCTGAGCAGATCCGCCCCCTGGCGCGCCAGGTTCCGAACTGCCTGCTCCCCAAAGATTGTCTCGAGCAGCTTCTGGCCGACCACGGCTGATCCGCCGGCCACCGCCAGCTCGGCTCCCACCAGGCCGCCGGTGGTGGCGAAGACGACCAGCATCAGCGCCACTGTGGCCGTGTTCAACCCGAGCGAGACCAGTCGGGCGCGCTGACGTTTCCCGGGAGCGGCGGTTCGAACCAGCCCTAACAGTTCCCGCTGCCAGGTGGCCACCAGCTGGTCGGCTTCCTGCTGCAGCTGGGCGTGATCCAAGGCCGGCCCCGGGCGGGCGGCCCCGCTAATCCAAGCCTGCTCCACCTCGTTGACCACGATCGTGCTCAGACCCGAGGTGAGTTCCTCCTGCACCTGCGCGGGGTCGGGTCGGCCGCGAAACCAGGCGCCGACGCGGTCCCGAACCGCTCCCGTCCACCCCTCTAACGTCCGGAACACGTCCGAGGTGCCGACGAAATCCTGCCACCGGGCCAGCACCTCGGCGCGAAGCCAGGCGCCATCACCCGTTTCCACCAGGATTTGCCGGCGTGCATTCGCAAAGGCACGTTCGATTTGGGCCTCCCACTCGCGCACCTGCGCTTCCTGTTCTTCCTTGGCTTGGGCCAGGTCTTCGGCGTGTTCGGCCAACTGGTCGATGGCTCCGACCAGCGACTGGCGGATCACCTGCTCGCGCCGGGCTCGGTCCCCGGCCAGATCCCGGAGCCAACCGGTCAGCGGGGCCAGACTTGCCGCCGGAATCAGCCCACCGGTCAGGGTGGTCTCCTCAACGGTGAAAATGGGGGTTCCCGCCAGCCCGCGCTGGCCCAGGAGCCGCGTCAAATCCTCCGTGATCGGCTCCGCGGCGCCCGGCGGAACCCGGTTCAAAACCACCGCGACGGTGAGCTGGCGGTGGGCCGCCTCAGCCAGCAGTTCCCAGGCCACCTGATCCGCGTAGCGCGCGGCGGTGGTGACGAACAGCCACAGGTCGCCCGCCTCCAGTAACTGGCGGGCCAGGGCGCGGTTTTCCGCCACCACCGAGTCAATGTCAGGGGTGTCCAGCAGGGCCAGTTGCTCCGGTACCTGCGGGTCGGTGGCGATCCCGAGCACGGTTGCCCCCGACGCGGACTGAGTTTGGGCGTCCGAGCGGGTCAGGCCGGGAAGGACCGGGCCGGAACGGAACCACTTCTCGTCGGCGGGGGCCGCAACCAGGAGTGGGGAACGGGTGGTGGGACGCAGCGTACTGGCCGGGGTCAGCTCGCGCCCAATCAGGGAGTTGACCAGGGTGGATTTCCCGGCCCCGGTCGAGCCGCCGACAATCGCCAGCAGCGGCGCTCCCAGGTGTTCGCGGCGGGGAATCAGGTAGTCGTCCAGCTGGGCCAGGCTGGCGGTTCGCAGGTGCTCGGCGGCCGCGGCGGTGGGGCCGGGCAGGGGAAACTGAAGCTCGGCTAACCGGCCGCGAAACGCGGTCAAGAGCTCAACAGCGGGGAGGGGCAGAGTCTGCATTGGTCCAGTATGACGGCTTGGCCGCAACACCGTCGACCCGTTGGCCGGTTCTCGCTAGAGTAGCGGGGTGGAGACAATTAGCGCTGCCAGCGTCCTGCTGACCGATTCGGAGGGCCGGGTGCTGCTGGTTCAACGAGGACACCACCCGCAACAGGGCCGCTGGTCACTGCCCGGCGGCTCGGCCGAACCGGGGGAAACCGCGGCGGAGGCGGCCCGCCGGGAGGCCCGGGAGGAGACCGGGTTCGAGGTGGAGGTGGGCCGCGAGGTGGTGACCGCCACCATGGCCGATGGGCCCGCTCGCCAGTACGACGTGCACTGTTTCGCCGCCCGGGTGGTGGGTGGCCAGTTGAAGCCCGGGGACGACGCGGTGGCCGCTCACTGGGTCCGACCCGAGGACTTGGCCCAGTACGAGCTGACCACCGGCCTGATCGAATCGCTTCGCACCGCCGGTTACCTGCCGCCAGAACCCGCCGGGGCCACCCGGGTGCGCCGGGCGGCACAGGCGCTCGGATTGGAGTTTGACCTGACCGAATACGGCCCCGCCAGATCGTTGGTGGAGGCGGCCGAGCGCCGGGGCATCGCCCCCGAGCAGTTGCTCAAAACGCTGGTGGTCAGGCAGAGCCCAACTGAGTTTGTTCTGGTTTTGGTTCCGGGGGGCCGAAAGATCAGCTGGCCAAAGCTTCGGGCCCAGCTTGGAGTCTCCCGCCTGTCCCTGGCCAGCGAGGAGGAGGCACTGGCCGCCACCGGCTTCGTTCGGGGGACGATTACCCCGGTCGGCAGCAGCCATCCCTGGCCGGTGCTGCTGGACGAGTCGGCCCCGGCCGGCCCGATCGGTCTGGGCGGGGGAGCACCCGGCTGGGGGCTTCGTGTGGACCGAGATCAGCTTCGCCAGTGCCTCGACGCACGGGTGGTGGACGTGAGCGAGCCCGAAGGCTAGTCGAGAGAGGCCAACTCCTGGGCCCGGGTGAGCACCCGGTCCAGCATCTCGGGCGTGAGGCGCCCGGTAAAGGTATTTTGCTGGCTGACGTGGAAGCAGCCGAGCAGTACGAGGCGGCGCCCATCCGGATGAGTCAGGGTCACCTCGGCCCCGTGAGCAAACTTGGGGCGTGGGCGCGGCAGCACCCACCCGTCCCGGGCCAGGCTGGCAAGCAGGGCCTGCCACCCGAAGTTCCCCAGGACCACCGCCACCCGCAGGGTGGGGGCAAGCAGTTCCAGTTCGCTCGCCAGGAACGGGGCGCAGGTGTCGCGCTCCTGCGGCGTGGGCCGATTCGCTGGGGGAGCGCAGTGAACCGGGGAGGTGACCCGCACCCCGGTCAGTTCCAGCCCATCGTTTCGGTCGGTGGCGGTCGGCTGGGAGGCGAGCCCGACCCGGTACAGGGCAGAATAGAGGAAATCCCCGGACCGGTCGCCGGTGAACATGCGTCCGGTCCGGTTGGCTCCGTGAGCGGCGGGAGCTAGCCCAACGATCAGGATTCGAGCATCAGGTGGGCCAAAGCCGGGGACGGCCCGGCCCCAGTAGTCCCAGTCTTGAAATGAGGCCCGCTTGACTCGGGCCACTTCTTCGCGCCAGGCCACCAGGCGCGGGCAGGCTCGGCAGATGGTGATCAGTTGGTCAAGTTCACTCAAAGTCTGGGTCGTTCCCGCCGCCTGCGGGGCCAACTCCGGATCGGTACTCACTGTTTTTTGCCCCCTCTTGTCAGTTCGAGTGTAGCCGGGTAGGACTGGAATACCGGAAGGGGAACCATGACCAAAGAGATGCGCGCCGCCTACATTGAGCAGTACGGTGGCCCGGAGCAAATTCAGGTGGGCCGGCGCCCAGTGCCCAAAGTGGGCCCAACCGACATTCTTTTGCTGGTTTTGGCCGCGCCGGTGAACCACATTGACACCATTATTCGAGCGGGCCGCTACCGGACGTCGACCCCGTTCCCGTTCACGGTGGGCCGGGACGCGGTCGGCGAGGTGGTCGAGGTGGGCGCGGGGGTGAACTCGATCCGGGTGGGGGATCTGGCCTGGACCAACTCGCTGGGCTATCAGGGCCGGCAGGGATCGTTCTCAGAATTTGCGCTGGTGCCACAGGAACGCATCTTTCCGGTTCCGGCCGGGGTCGACCCGGTGCAGGTGGTGGCCTTAGCTCACGCGGCTTCGACCGCCTTCCTGGGCCTGTCTGAGCTCCGCGCGGGTGCCACCGTCCTGATTGGCGGCGCGGGCGGCGCCGTCGGGAGCGCCGCGGTTCAACTGGCGGTCGCGGCCGGGGCAAAAGTGGTGGCCACCTGCTCTCCGGTGGATTTCGATTGGGTCCGCTCCCTCGGTGCCGGCGCGGTATATGACTACCACCAACCGGCCCTAGCCGACAGTTTGCGCCGGGATTGGGGCGACGCCTGCCAGCTCTACTGGGACACCAGCGGTCACCACAATCTGGCCGCCGCCTTTGAGCTGATGGCCCCGGGGGGAGAAGTGTTGATTGCGGCTGGGCTGGAGGCTGCTGCCGAGCTGCCGATCGGGCCCTTCTACCTGCGAGGGCTCCGCCTGCGGGGGTTCACCATGAGCGGGGCCGGGGTAGACGACCTGGCGCGCGCCGCCACCCGGACCAACCAGTTGCTCACCGAGGGACGCCTGCGAGCCCGGATTGGCTGTCGTTTGGACCTGTCCGAGGCCGCCACTGCCCACCGGCTCCTGGCCGCGGGCACGGTCCGGGGAAAGATTCTGGTCGAGCCTTAGGCGGGGCGGCGTTACTGCAGCAAGGCGCGGTCGCTCAGTTCCAGTCCCTTGATCGATTCGAACTTGGCCAGCAGGTCGGGCACCTTCATGGCGGCTTTTTCCTCGCCCCCAATGTCCAGGATGATCCGTCCCTCGTGCATCATGATCAGCCGGTTCCCCAGGCGGAGCGCGTGCTCCATATTGTGGGTGACCATCAGGGTGGTGAGGTTGTGGGCTGCCACCAGTTCGCCAGTTAGGCGGGTAACCAGTTCGGCCCGCTGCGGGTCCAGGGCCGCGGTGTGCTCGTCCAGCAGCAGGATCTGCGGCCGGGTAAACGTGGCCATCAGCAGCGACAGGGACTGGCGCTGCCCCCCGGACAGGAGGCCCACCCAGTCACCGAGGCGGTCCTCCAACCCCTGGTGCAAGATCCCCAGCGCCTCCCGAAACTCGCGGCGCTTCCGGCTGGTCACGCCGAGGCGGAGACCCCGGGTTCGGCCCCGCTGCTGGGCCATGGAGAGGTTCTCTTCGATGGTCATGTGGGGGGCGGTGCCGGCCGACGGATCCTGGAATACCCGACCCAGGTAGCGGGCTCGGCGGTAGTCGTTCAGCCTGGTGACGTCGCGCTCGCCAATTTTCACCGTACCGGCATCGGCCCGGAGCGAGCCGGCCACCACGTTTAGCAGGGTGGACTTCCCGGCCCCGTTGGAGCCGATCACGGTGACGAAGTCGGCCGGGGCCAACTCCAGGTCCACCTCGACCAGGGCACGGCGCTCATTGACCGTGCCGGGGAAGAAAGTCTTCGAAATTGAGCTCAGGCTCAGAGCCGGGGTGACGCTCATATCAGTCCTCCTCCAGGGCGGCGTTCTCGCGGGCCAGCCGGGCCCGGGTCTTCTCTTCCGGCGAGCGCCAGCGCAAGCCGAGGGCCCGCCGGATCCGCCCGAAGCCACGCCATTGGGGCAGCAGCAGCGCCAGAATTACCAGGACCGCCGAAATTAGCTTCATGTCGTTGGGGTTGAATCCGACCAGCAGAGCCAACTGGATCACCACGCGGTAGAGGACAGCTCCAACCACGACCGCGGTGGCGGCCCGCCAAATCGTCAGCCGCCCCAGGATTGCCTGTCCGATGATGACCGAGGCCAAGCCGGAGACGATCATGCCGATCCCCATTCCGACGTCGGCAAAGCCCTGGTACTGGGCAATCAGAGCGCCCGAAACCGCCACCATTCCGTTGGACAGGCAGAGCCCGAGGATCTTCTGGAAGTCGGTGGAGACCCCGAAGGAGCTGATCATCTTGGGGCTGTCGCCGGTGGCCCGCATCGCCAGACCCAAGTCGGTGTGCAGGAACCAAATCAAAGCGAGCAGCACCACGGCGGCGAACGGCAGCATGACCGCCGGCCCCAGCCAGGTTCCCAGCAGGCCGGCCTCACGCATCGGGGTGAAGACCGTATCTACCCGCAGCAGTCCCAGGTTGGAGGTGCCCATGATCCGCAGGTTGATTGAGTAGAGCCCAATCTGCGTCAGGATCCCGGCCAGCAATCCATCCACATTGCCCTTGGTGTTCAGCAGGCCGGTGATCAGACCCGCCCCCACCCCCGCCACGAAGGCGGCGAGGGTGGAGAGGATCGGGTTGACCCCGGCCAGGATGCCCACTGCCGCCACTGAGGCCCCGGTGGTGAAGCTGCCGTCCACCGTCAGGTCGGCGAACTCGAGAATGCGGAACGTGAGGTACACGCCCAGCGCCATGATGGAGTAGATCAGGCCGAGCTCAACGGCAGTAATCATTTTGCGTCCTCTGTGGGTGAGACAGTGTGCTGAGGGGGAGGGGCGGGGCCTACTCGGTCAGGTTCTCCGGGGTGACCTCCGCCAGCAGGCTTTCGGGCAGCTCGACGCCCATCCGCTCGGCTGCGCCCTTGTTCAGGTACAGCATCGGGGTGGACAGGGTCTCAACCGGCATGGTCGCGGGGTCCTCCCCGTCGACCAGGATCCGAACCGCCATCTGGCCGGTCTGGTAGCCCAGGTCAAAGTAGGACAGACCGTAGGTGCCGATGGCCCCGCGCGCCACCGTGTCGCCCTCGGCGCCAAAGACCGGAATCTGCCTTTCCTCGCCCACCTTCAGGACCGTTTCCAGCGAGGTGACCACCACGTTGTCGGTCGGAACGTAGATGGCGTCCACATTGGACAGCGATTCGGCTGCCTGCAGAACCTCCTGGGAGGAGACGGCGGGCGCTTCCACCAGTTCCAGGCCCAGGTCCTTGACCGCTTCCTTGGCCCATTCAACCTGCACCACCGAGTTGGCCTCGCCGGGCGAGTAGATGATTCCGACCTTCTTCGCGTCCGGGACCACGTCCTTGATCAGCTGGAGCTGCTCCTTGACCGGGTTTGCGTCGGAGGTGCCGGTCATGTTGCCCCCGGGCTGGTCCATCGAGTCCACCAGGCCCGCATCCACCGGGTCGGTGATCGCGGTGAACAGGACCGGCTTGTCGGTGATTGCCTGCGCCACCGCCTGCGCATTCGGGGTGGCGATCGCCAGGATTAGGTCGTAGTTGCCCGAGTTGAAGGTGCCCGCAATGCTGGAGGCTACCGACTGGTCGCCGTTGGCGTTTTGCTCGTCGAAGGTCACGTCCAGGCCGGCGTCCTCGATCGCCTGGACGAAGCCGTCCCGGGCCGCGTCCAAGGACGGGTGGGACATGAGCTGGGTGATGCCAATCTGGTAGCTTTCGGCACTGGCCGGGGCCGATTGGGACGACTCCGACTTGTCGGTTCCTTCAGACTGGGCGGACGAGCCCGTTCCGCAGGCGCTGAGGCCCAGAACGGCCGCCGCTCCGAGTGCCAGGAGGGACAGGGACTTTTTCATGGCTTCACCTTTCGGGTGAGGTTCATTGGGATGAAGGTAACACTGGCGATCATAGAATCAGCCTGGCTTTGACCTCGAAGCATTCCAAAAGTTGGGAACCGCGGCCGGCCCGGTCCGGCTGGCGGGCGAGCTGCGACAGAATTGCGACTGAAAGATTGCGTATATTCTTTGGTCTACTTCTGGCTTGATTGGGGGCTTGGTCAAATTTTGGTCGGGAAAATCACCGGAGTTAGTCGGCCCTGGATCAGATAGTGAAACTGAGCGCATCTGACCGCCGTATTGCGAAAAGTGAGCCCTTTCGTGTTGTAATTGACCCGACCTAAAAAACGAATTGAGGGGAATCGATGCTGAAGAAGGTTAAGTCACTGATTGCGATTGCGGCAGTTGCCGGGGCGGCGCTGCTGGGTGGGTGCTCGAGCGGTAACAGCTCTGCCACCGACTTTGTGGGGGACTGGACTCTGGTCGGAATCGGCGGCCAGCAATCGGTTGGGGCCGAGGAACTCGCCGCCCTGGACGAAATTGGCGCCACTATCACCCTGGCAGTCCACGATGACGGCACCGTCGAAATGCAGTCGGCCGGCCAGACCCTGGAGGGCACCTGGGAAGCTGGCAAGGATGGCGACGCCTCCTTCACCTTTGACGGCCAGAGCGCCACCGGGACCGTCGAGGGAACCACGCTGACCCTGGCCGTCTCGGATGCGGGTGACACGATGACTTTCGAGAAGGGTAAGGCCGAGACTGATCAGCGCTCGGATGTGGATGAGGAAGACGAAGTAGTAAATGAGGACACTCAAGTTGAGGAGTGATCTCAGGTAGCAGTAAGGGGCCCGGTTCGATTGAACCGGGCCCCTTCTCTATTAGAGCCGGTGGGCGGGTGAGCCGGGCCGCCCGACCATCACGCTGGCCGCCTCGGCCCGCGCCGGGAACTCGCCCAAATATGCTTCCAGCCAGCGCTCGCTGAACTCGGGGGCCGACTCCGATGGCACCGCGGCCCAAACCGATCCCCCGAACCCGGCGCCGAAACCGGTCGAGCCAACTGCCCCCAACTCCAGGGCCAGCTCCTGCAGTCGGTTGGTCTCCGGCACCTGGTTTCCCAGCACGTCCCTCGCGTTGGCGTGAGACTGGTTGGCGGCCTGGCCGAACCGGTCCATCCGGCCGGAGCGCAGTCCCGCCAGCGCGGCTGGGATCGCAACTTCCGTCTCCACCAAGTACGCCTGCAACCGCGAGCCCAGTCCGGCGGCCTCCGCCAGTTCGGTCAGGTGGTTCCGCGCCTGTTCCCCGGTGGCCAAAATGTCGGCCAAATAGTGTTCCACCGCTCCGGTGTCCCGGTTCCAGAGCGTCACCAGTTCGGCTGCCTGGGCGGAGGCCCGGTTGTACGCTTCGCGCGCAGCCCCGGTCTTTTCCGCCGGCACACCCGACATGGCGATGACGAAGGACCAGTTGTCGGGGAAGTCCACCTGGCTCTCTTCCCGAATAGGACAGAAAGAGAACTCGCTGATCCGCCCGGGCTGCGCGTGCAGCATGGCTGTGTGATCTTCGGAGCCCCCAAAGGTGCCCACCCCTCGCTGCCCGGCCAAACCCTTGAAGCTGAGGCCATTTTCGATGGTCGAGAGATAGCCGGCCAAGTCGATGTTGTCGCCGATGTTCTCTTGCCACTGGGCGGAGTCGCGCAGATGGTTCTCGTCAATCAGACTCAGGGCGATCGCCACCATTAGCGCCGAAGAAGAGCTCATGCCCGAGGCGAGCGGCAGGGTCGAGTCCACCTCAATATGAGCCGGCTGGAGCGAACCGAAGTTGGCCTGCAGGCGCTCCACCACCGTTCGAACGTAGTTGCCCCAGTGGCCGGCCGGGAGCGAGTCGGTCCCGTCAGCGTTGACGATGCCCGGCACAGCCGTGGTGGTGGCGGTGATTCCCTCCCGCGCCGGCTGGATGGTGGCCGTCACCCCGCGATCGATGGCCGCCAGGAGAGACTTACCGCCCGCGTAGTCCGTGTGTTTGCCAAGTACTTCCAGCCGTCCGGGGACAAACCAGCTCATAGGGTCACCTCGTGCTTCGCCAGGGCCTCGGTCACGGCGGCAATGTCGCGTTGGTTGGACAGGTCCAGGACACCGGCCGCGACCGGGTAGACCCGGTACTCGTCGCCCAATTCAATTGCGCGGCGGACCGCGTCGGTCAGCTCCAGTTCCCCGCGCGGGGACGGGTAGATCTCCCGAATGGCCTGGAAGATCACGGGCGAACACAGCCAGCAGTTCATCGAGATCAGTGCCTCCGGTCCGGCGGCCGCCACCTCGGCGGGGGTGGGCTTTTCGACCACCCGGGTCAGGCGACCCTCAGGATCCGACGCCAGGAGCGCATAGGCGGCAATCCGGTCGGCCGGGATGTTGGACTGGGCGACCAGGGCGTCCCGGCGAAAGCCCGCCACCGCGGACCCGGTTGCTTCCGCCATCAGTTTGAGCGCGGCGGGCGGGTAGAAGTTGTCCGAGTTGAGAACCAGCACCGACTGGTCGCCCGCAAACTCTTCAGCGGCGGCCAGGGCATCCGCGGTGCCCTTGGGCTCGGGCTGGATGGCGAAGGACACCCGGACCCGCTGACGGGGGAGGGACTGGTAATAGTCCCGGATCACCTGATGTTCGGGCCCAATCACCAGGCAGACGTCGGTGAAGCCGTGGTCGGCCAGTTCGGAGAGGACGTGGTCCAGAAACGGACGGCCCACCGAGATCATGGCTTTGACTCCGGTGGCAGCGGTTTCAGCTTGATCGGGACTCAGTTCGGCTCCGGGGGCGCTCTTGCGCATTCGCGATCCGAGCCCGCGAGCCAAGATCACCGCTTTCCGCTCTCCAGCTGACATATGGCTTCTCCTAGATGATTGAAACAAGCTACTTTTGAACACTATCACTCATTGTAGGGACGCCAAACCTCACGCGAGTAGCCTTTGGTACTAGGTTGCTCACCCGAGTAACAATCTGCGCTGGTCGGAGAGGCGTAGGCTAATCAGATGGCGACACTAGAACTGATTTCGGGGGACATAACCGAGCAGGCGGTGGACGCCATCGTCAACGCGGCCAGCCGGCAGATGCGCGGGGGAGGCGGGGTCGATGGTGCTATTCATGCGACTGCCGGTCCGGAACTGCTGGAAGAATGTATTCGGAAGTTTCCCACCGGACTGCCCACTGGAGCGGCCGGGTGGACCGAGGGATATCGACTGCCGGCTCGCTGGGTGATCCACACGGTCGGGCCCAACTACCGGGCCGGAGAGCGAGACCCGGAGCTGCTGCGCTCCTGTTATCGACAATCGTTGGCTCTGGCCCGCGAGCTGGGATGCGACTCAATCGCCTTCCCACTCATCAGTGCCGGGGTCTACGGCTGGCCCTTCGACCAGGCGGCCCGGGTGGCCCTGGAAGAGTTAGGCCGGGAAGCCAGCCGCTTTCAGGCAATGCGCCTGGTGCTATTTGGCACGGAAGCGCTGGCCCGAGTCCAGGCTGTAAGCAGGATTTTTCGCTAAACATTCCATTCAATCCAAGCTGCTGCTAGACCAGAGAATAGCTATAGTGAGTATATGAACGTGGTCTCACTCACAGAGCTTGCTCAAGAGCAACTAACTAAAGCCGCCGACGCGTCCAATGGGCGCTCGGCGGTGACGATTTACGGCGGACACGAGCATCATCTTCGCCAGACACTGATTGCGATCCGCGCCGGCGAGAAGCTGGCCGACCACGCCAATCCGGGCGAGGCCACTTTGCAGGTCCTGTTCGGCCAGGTCACGGTCCGCTCTGGTTCGAACGAAACTGTTCTTCAGGTGGGGGAGTATCTGGTCATCCCCGACGCCGTCCACTCGGTGCACGCTGAGGAGGACAGTGCGGTCCTCCTCAGCGTCTCGGTTCGCCGACGATGATCAGCGCCAGTAGTTATTCGCTGCCGCCACCGTCTGGAAGTTGATGGCCACCACCTGGGAAGCCATCGTCAAGCTGTCGGCATTCTGGGCATATTGCGGGCGAAGGCGATCACGCACTTCGGCATCGGGTTGGGTGAACTTGACCCCGAGGCGGGAGAGCTTGATTGCCAACTGGAAACCGGCTTCCGGGGAATCGGTCAGCAGTGAGGGCAGATAGGACTCGGACATGGCAACCTCCAATATAGATAGTGTGCAACCAAATAGTGTACAACCTAACTATACGGTGAGGGTTGAAGAAAGTGAAGGGAGCAATGATGGGCACTGAGGAAACGGGACACGCCCGGCTGGCAGATCAACTGTGCTTCTCGCTCTACGCTGCCTCACGTGCGGTGATGGGGGCCTACCGGGAAGGTCTGGGCCAGATGGGCCTCACCTACCCGCAGTACGTCACCATGTTGGCCATCTGGGAGCAGGAAGGTCGCTCAGTTCGCGAACTGGGGGAGGACCTACAACTGGACTCCGGCACGCTCTCGCCCATGCTTCGACGCCTGGAGCAGGACGGTTTGATTCGAAAGGTCCGCGGTGGTGAGGATGAGCGGACGGTTCGCATCTACAGCACCGAGGCCGGGTGGGCCCTGGAGAGCCAGGTGGGCCAGGTCCGGTGCCAGGTCGAGGAAGCCACCGGGTTCAGCCAGGAGGAAATGATTGAGCTGCGCGAAACCTTGACGCAGTTGCGGGCTCGGATCCAGGCCTCCGACTAGGCCCCAGATTAGGCCCCCGATTAAGCTCGGGGCAGCAGGGTGGCATTGGGCAACGGCGGAGCCGGCAGCGGTGGCGCGGGCTCAAACCGGGGCAACTTGAACCGATCCGAGTCAGCCTGAACCATTTCCACCCCGGCCGGATCTGCCACCCCGACCCGAGCCAAGGTGGCCTGCCAATCCCGCCGCGCCTGGACGATCTCTTCGTGAGTTTCCCCGATGAAGTTCCACCACATCACGATCTGTTCCCCGAGCAGTTCCCCACCGAGGAACAAAATCCGGGCGCCACGCCGACCCGCCCGCAGGCGCAGATACGCCGCCGACGGGGGGATGTAGCCGAGTTCGTTGGTTTCGATTCCCTCCCACCCGGAGGACCGGGCAATGCTGATGGATCCGTCGTCGACCAGGATCCCATGTTCAAAGGACCGCTCCACCTCCAGATCCAGGATCGCGCCCGGTTCAAAGCAGAACTCGGCCCCAACTAGCGGCGAGAAAGTTCTGACCGGGGACGTGTGTCCCAACAGCGAACCGAGGAACACCTGCCCGCGCCAGCCTCGTCCCAGCACCATCGGCGGGGCGTAGTGTTCAAAATCCGGAGCCGTCTGACGCTGGTCCGAGGGCAGAGCCACCCAGAGCTGCACCCCGTGCAAGATGGTGGTTTCAGCGGTCGAGCGCTCCGAATGGCTGATCCCGCGCCCGGCGGTCATCAGGTTCAACTCTCCGGGACGGACCATCGCATGGAAGCCCACACTATCCCGATGCTCAATTTCTCCCGAGAAAAGCCAGCTCACAGTCTGCAAACCCACGTGCGGGTGGGCGTCCACCCGCATCCCACCGGTGTGCTTGACATCGTCGGGACCGTAGTGATCCAGGAAGCACCAGGCCCCGATCAGCGACCGTTCCCGCTGAGGCAGCGTCCGGCGGACCGTCATTGCGCGGAGCCCACCCAACGGCACCTGTCGGGGGGCCAGAATTTCCACGGTTCTTCCGGGAGTGCGGCCATCACACTCTTCTTCGAGTGGCAGTCGTTCCTGATTGCTCATGCGGAGACCTCCTCGCGCTTAGTGTGACACGGATTACTATCCTTGCCAACTGGAATTGACGTGGATCAAGGAACTGGGTGCGGTTCCCTGCTGAAATAAGGATGAATCAAATCTACGAAAGGATTCTCATGAAAACTGTGAAGCTAACCACCGAACCCTTCAGCTGCCCCAGCTGCGTGGCGAAGATTGAGCGACTTCTCGCGCAAACCCCCGGGGTGGAGTCCTCGCAGGTGATGTTCAACTCGTCCAAGGTCAAGGTCACGTTCGACGAGGAACAAACCAGCGCCCAGCAACTGGCCGACGCGGTCACCAAGCTCGGCTACCCAGTGCTCAATATCGCCTAAGGAACAGACGTGAATCAAAAAGTTCGGACCCGGCTGGCCTTCGTGGCCGGCACACTGCTCGTGGTGGGGTTGCCCCTCCACTGGTGGGTCAGCCCCCAGTGGGCCAGCCCGGTGCTAATTGCCGCCAGCTTGGTCGCGGGCACTCCGATCGCGATCAGGGCGTGGCAAGCCCTCCGGGTCCGAGCTTTTTCGATCGACCTGCTGGTGACCATTGCCGTCGTCGGCGCCCTGATCATTGGCGAGTATGTCGAATCGGCCGTCGTTTCCTTCCTGTTCCTGTTCGGAGCCTGGTTGGAGGCCAGAAGCCTGGAACGGACCCGCTCCTCCCTGCGTGGCCTGATCGAGCTAGCCCCGACTATTGCCACGGTGGAACGGGAGGGGGTACGCCAGGAGATCCCCGCCTCCGAGTTGGAGGTGGGCGACCTGATCGTCGTCCGGGCTGGCGAGCGGATCGCGGTCGACGGCGTCGTGGCCGAGGGTGAGGCCGAAGTCTCCGAAGCTTCCATCACCGGGGAGCCGATCCCGGTGGGGAAGCTTCCCGGCGACCACGTCTTCGCCTCCACCATCGTGGAAACCGGCTTTCTGCAGGTTCGTGCCAAAGAGGTGGGGGACGACACCACCTACGCTCGAATCATCGAGTTGGTAGAGGAAGCCCAGGAGTCCAAGACGCGCCGCCAGCGGTTCTTGGATCGATTCTCCCAGTACTACACCCCAGCCATTGTCGTGGGTGCCATCGTGGCCTTTGCCCTGACCCGGGACCTCTCCTTCGCCCTCACGTTCCTGGTGATTGCCTGCCCCGGCGCGCTGGTGATCTCGGTTCCGGTGGCGGCGGTGGCGGCCCTGGGAAATATTGCGCGCCACGGCGTGCTCAGCAAGGACGCTCAGGGGCTGGAGGACCTGGCCGGGGCCGACACCCTGGTGTTGGACAAGACCGGCACCCTCACCCAGGGGCAACCGAGCGTGACCGGGGTTCATCCCCGGTCGGGGGTGACGTCTGATCAGCTGCTGACCTGGGCAGCCTCGGTCGAGTTGGCTTCCGAGCACCATCTGGGTCGGGCGGTCGTCCGCGCGGCTACCGAGCGGGGTCTGGCGCTGACCAACCCGACGACGGTCGAGGTCTGGGCCGGGCTCGGCCTGGGGGCAACCGTGGACGACCACCGCGTGCTGGTGGGCTCAGAACGGCTGTTGGCCGAGCGGGGGCTCGCCCTGTCCGAGCCGGTGGCAGCCTCCTCGGGAGCGACCGCCGTCCTGGTCGCGGTGGACTCGGCCGTGCTGGGCTGGCTGGAAGTGTCAGACCCGATTCGACCGGAAGCCCAGGCGGCCCTGGACCACCTCCGTCAAACCGGGTTCAAACAGATCATTATCCTCTCGGGCGATCGACCCGAGGTGGCCGCGCAGGTCGGTGCCGAACTGGGCCTCGACCGGGCCCTCGGGGGCCTGCTCCCGGGGGACAAGGCCGAGGTGGTGGCCGACCTGCAGCGTGAGGGTCGCCGGGTGGCGATGGTTGGCGACGGAGTGAACGACGCGCCCGCGCTGGCCCGTGCTCAGGTAGGGGTGGCGATGGGCCGGTCCGGCACCGACGTGTCGGTCGAGACCGCGGACCTGGTGCTGCTGACCGATCGGTTGGACCAGCTGGCCCATGCCCGGCGGGTTTCTCAGCTGGCGGTCCGGATCATGAAGGAAAACATGGCCCTGGCCCTGGGAACAGTCGCCTTCCTGCTGGCGGGGGTCCTGTTCCACGCGGTCCACCTGGCGGGTGGGATGCTGATCCACGAAGCCTCGGTGCTGCTGGTCGTCCTGAACGCCCTGCGCCTAACCTCGCTGCGGATGCCAGCCAGCCAGCCGGTCCGCCCGCGCAGTAAGCTGCTGGTGTGAGTAGCGAAGATACCTGCGTTTCCCTGGTGCCGATCTTTCAGGGATTGAGCCACGACGAGCAGTTACAGGTGGCTCGGGTGGCCCGGCCAATTCGACGAGCACGCGGCGAGGTGATCCATCGTCCCAGCGACCACCTGTCCCAGCTACTGGTGGTCCACCGCGGCCAGATTAGGGTCACCCACCTGGAGCCGGATGGACAGGAACGCCTCCTGCGGATCCTCGGGCCGGGCGATTTCATGGGCGAGGCGGCCTTTCTGACCGGCGACGAACCCGACAGTTGGGCCACCGCCCTAACCGAGGTGGAGCTCTGCAGTTTCCGTCACGCAGACCTGCACACCCTGGTGGAGCAGTATCCCACCGTCACGGTCCGGATGCTGAAGACGTTGACCGAGCGGCTGATCCTGGCCGAACGTCGGCTTTCCGACCTGACGCTGGCTCCGGTCAGCACCCGCCTGGCTCGGTATCTGCTGGAGGTTTCGGCCGGGGGTTCCCAGGCCCAGTTTCGCTTGCCGCTGGCGAAAAAAGACGTTGCCTCTCTGCTGGGCATGAGCCCCGCGACCCTTTCGCGCCAGCTGCGGATGCTCGAAGAGCAGGAGCTGATCGAGGTCAGCGGTCGGGCGGTCACCCTGTTGAATCCCGATGGCCTGGTGCGGCTGGGGGAGTGAACGGTCAGTCTGACTTGACGCCATAGATACCCCCTAGGGTATATTTGTGGCAGTTGGAGCACTCGGCTCCATCCCAGTAGAGGAGTCAACCCCTATGTGCAGTCCGGTCAAATGTCGCGTCTGTGGAAAAACCACCTGGGCTGGCTGCGGCCAGCATATTCAATCCGTGAAGCGGTCCGTCCCGGCCGGCCAGTGGTGCGATGGCAAACATACCCAAGCTGAGATCGCCGAAGCCCGGGCTAATCAGGGTGGATTCTTCTCCCGTCTCTTTGGCCGCTAAGGGCCAGCCCGCGCCGACCGGTCCGGCTCTGATTAACGAGCGGACCGTCCGCCTGGCTGCGGGGCTGCTGCTGCTCGGGGTACTCACCGCGATTGGGGCGGCGATCGCCCAGGGGAGTACCCGGCCACTGCAACTGTTCGCCGCCTATTTCCTGGTGGACATGAGCGCACGCCTGCTCACCCCGAAAGTGGCCCCGAGTCTCGCCTTGGCAGGCTGGCTGGCCCGGCCCTTCGCACCGGTTTGGGTCGGGCTTCGTCAAAAGGAGTTTGCCTGGATGCTGGGCCTCGGCCTGGCCTTCACCGCCTGCCTGACCGTGAGTTGGCTCCAACTGCCCGTTGCCTGGGCGCTGCTGGTCTGCACGCCCTGCCTGATCTTGCTCTTCCTGGAGGCAGCGTTCGGCTTTTGCGTTGGCTGTCACCTGCAGCTGCGGTTGACCCGCGAGACACCGCAGAACTGCCCGGGCGGAAGCTGCCCCAGCCGCTAGCGCTTTCGATAGAGGCGCTTGTGCTGGAAGACCGGTTCCGAGGTGACCTGCACCCCAAGAGACCGGAAAATCCCCTCGTCCACCGATCCCAGGATCACCGAGGTGTGCGCGTCCAGACCGTGTAGCTCCGCCAACTGGTCCAGGGCGCGCTGCGCCAGCGGGTTGGAGGTGGCGCCCACGGCCAGAGCAATCAGGACCTCGTCGGTGTGCAGGCGTGGATTCTGGCTGCCCAGGTGCTCGGTCTTTAGCTGCTGGATCGGTCGAATCGTCTCCGGCGCCAGCAGGTCCACCTGGCGGTCGATCCCGGCCAGGGCCTTCAGCGCGTTCAACAGCAGCGCCGAGGAGCTCCCCAGCAGCGCGGTGGTCTTCCCGGTGACAATCGTGCCGTCGGGCAGCTGCATGGCAGCGGTGGGGCCCTGGGTCTTCTGTTCCAGCTCCCGCACCGGCTGCACCACCGGTCGGTCCAGGACCGTGATGCCCAGCTGGCCCATCAGCAGTGCGATCCGCTCTGAGGCCACCGGCTCCAGCGCCTCCCGCACCTCCTCCACCCGGGCCTTGAAATACCGCCTGATCACTTCCTGCTCGGCGGCGCTGCGACACACCTGATCGTCACAGATCGAGTACCCGGCCATGTTCACTCCCATGTCCGTGGGGGAGCGGTAGGGGGAGGAGCCGTTGATCCGTTCGATCAGCACGTTTAGCACCGGGAAGATCTCGACGTCCCGGTTGTAGTTGACCGCGCTCACCCCGTAGGCCGCCAAGTGGAACGGGTCGATCATGTTGACGTCGTCCAGGTCGGCGGTGGCTGCCTCGTAGGCGATGTTGACCGGATGGTCCAACGGCAGGTTCCAGATCGGGAACGTTTCGAACTTGGCGTAACCCGAATGCACCCCGCGCTGGTGGTCGTGGTAAAGCTGAGACAGGCAGGTAGCCATCTTGCCGCTCCCCGGTCCCGGAGCGGTCACCACCACCAGGTTCCGGGTCGTCTCCACGTATTCGTTGCGCCCGAACCCGGCCTCGGACACGATGTGGGGGAGGTCGTGCGGGTAGCCGGCGATCGGGAAATGGCGGAAGACCCGCACCCCGGCCCGTTCCAGCTTCCGTTTGAACGCTCGGGCCGGACCGTTTTGCTCGGTCACCTGGGACAGCACCACCGAGCCGACGTAGAGCCCGTAGGACCGGAACTCGTCGATCAGGCGCAGCACGTCCTGCTCGTAGGTGATCCCCAGGTCGGCTCGAACCTTGTTCTGAGCGATGTCTCGCGCGGAAACCACCATGACCACTTCGATGTCGTCCTTCAAGGACTCCAGCATCAGGATCTTGTTGTCCGGCAAAAATCCGGGCAGGACCCGAGACGCATGCATGTCGTCGAACAGCTTGCCGCCAAATTCAAGGTAGAGCTTGCCGCCAAACTGGCGACGCCGCTTCTCAATTGCGGCAGTTTGAAGGGACAGATACTTTTCTCGGTCGAACCCGATTTTCCTCTTCACCATGTTTAGCCATCCTACCTGGCCGGGGGCCTCAGCAGGAAACGCGCCGCGAGCTGACCGGCCCGAATCTCGGTCCTACCGGAGCCGGTAGCTGGCGAAGTTGTGCTGAGGCTGGACGTAGGCCTCCTGCGACTGAACCAGTTGGAGCTCGCGCTGACCCGAGTGGAGCGTGTTCTGCAGCAGCTCGTAGACGGAGGACACCGTCTTACTGAGGGCCTCCTGCGGGTTTTCCGTCAGCTGCATGTGGGCTGAAAACAGAGCGGCTGTCACGTCGCCGGAACCGTTGGCTTTCAAGGGCAGGTGGGGAGTCTGCACGATCCAAGCACCCTCGTCCGTCACCGCCATCATCTCGATCGTATTGTCCGGGCGATCAGGCCGCTCAACGCTGGTAACCAGGACCGTGCGGGGACCCATTTCCCGCGCCCGGTCGGCAGCAGCCAGGGTCTCCTCAATTGACTGCGGCTCGGTGCCGGTCAGGAAGCCCAGTTCAAACTGGTTCGGCGTGATCAGGTCGGCGCGCGGCACGATTCGTTCGCGCAGCAGGATCGGGATCTCAGGTTTGACGAAGCAGCCGGACTTGGCGTTCCCCATCACCGGGTCGCAGGCGTAGATTGCCTCGGGATTGCGTTCCTTCACCTTTGCCACCGCCTCTAGGATGGCATCGCCAATATCGTCTCCACCCTGATAGCCAGACAGGACCAGGTCGACGTCGTCCAGGCCACCGCGCTCGTCAATCCCGGTCACCACCTCGCGCACCTGGTCCCCGGTCAGCATCGGGCCGCGCCACGCTCCGTAGCCGGTGTGGTTGGAGAAGTGCACCGTGTAAACCGGCATCACCTCAACTCCCAGGCGCTGCAGGGGGAAGACGGCGGCCGAGTTGCCCACGTGTCCGTACGCTACCGATGACTGGATCGAGAGAATTTTCATGAGCACAATTGTGCCCCCGGAGTGGGTCAGCTACCAACCGATCTCAGAACAGAATCATTGGTGCCCGCTCCTGGGCCGCATCCCGCTCCTGGAAATAGCACTCTGCGCAAAGGCTCTCATAGGTGGTCTCCTGCCCATCGATCGCCACCTGCTCACCGTCGAACACGCGGATCCCGTTGATCTTGCGGGAGTTGTAAATAGCTTTCTTCCCGCATCGACAGATGGTCTTCAACTCTTCAAGGCTGTGAGCGATCTCCAGCAGCCGCTGGGCCCCGGGGAAGGGCACGGCCTGAAAGTCTGTTCGCAACCCGTAAGCCAGCACCGGCAGGTTGTGGGCCACCACTACCTCCATTAGCTCATCCACCTGGGCGCGGGTCAGGAACTGAGCTTCGTCGACAAATATGGCCGAGTAGTCAGCGGCGAGCAGATAGGGCGCCACCAGGGCCCGAATGGAGTCATCGGCCCCCACCAGCAGATCGGCCGGGCGGGTCACCCCGAGCCTGGACACGACCCGATTGTCGCCTTTGGTGTCGACGGCCGGTTTGAGGAGAAGCACCTGTCGGCCCTGCTCGTGGTAGTTGTACACCGCTTGCAGCAGGGCGGTGGACTTGCCCGAGTTCATCGCGCCGTAGCGAAAGTAGAGTTTGGCCATAGGCAGTATCCTAACCGGCTCCTCCGACAGCACAGGTCTCGCCGGGCCGGTACAGTAGCGTCATGAATCCGCGCCCAGCAGACCAGTCTCGGCCCACCTCGGAGCCCCGCCGGTGGTCCCGCCTGGCCGCAGTCAGCTCGGTTCCAACCCTGCTGGACACGACGATGCGTCTCCACCGGCCGCTGATTTCCCGCTGGGTCAAACGAGCCCGGGCCAAGGACCCGGAGGTAACCCCGGCCGACCTGGTCAGAACCCTCAACGGCTACCTGACCGGGGCCGTCGCCACCTCCGGGGTCGGGGTGGGGGCCGGGTTGGGCGTGCCCGGCTTCGGGAAACTTTGGGGGCTGGCTTTCGCCTCCGGTCAGGTGGTCACGGTGGTCGAGGCCACCATCTGGTACACGACCGCCCGGGCGGTCATCTCCGGTCAGGATCAACCCGACCAACTGCGGGCGCTCCTACTCGCCGCCCTCTTGCGCCGGGATCAGGTGACCGAGCGGGCCGAGGACCAAGTTCGCCTCTGGCACCTGTTTACTCAGCTCTTGGCCTCGGTTCCCGCCCTGGGTTTGTCGGGAACTGCCAAACGCGTGGTCTCGGGGGTGACCAGGCAGGCGGCCGTGCGCGGCTGGTCCCACCGCCTCGTCCGAGGGGTCCCGGTAGTGGCCCAGGCGGCGGTCGGTGCCAAATTAAGTGCGGACGCAGCCAGGGAGATCATTTCCCGAGCTGATCGCCTGTTTGGGCCGCCCCCGGAGCGGTGGACCGTCCCCCAGATCACCGAAAACCGTCCCGGGGACTAATTCGGGTGCCGTAGACTTTTGGGGCAGACGTTTCCCGACCAAAAGGAGCCCCAATGGCCGAGTTCGGCCCGTACACCGAAGCCCAGGATGTCACCGGACTGCTGACTCCCGCCGCAATCTTCCTCACCGTTTCCGTGGCCGACCATGCCACCACCGGCCAAATCAAAGAGTTCTTGGCCGGGATGGAAGACCTGGTTAAGAACGTCAACTTTCGCGACCCCGAGTTCTCCCTCACCTGCGTGGTGGGGTTGGGATCCCAGCTGTGGGAGCTGCTGACCCGGGCACCGGTACCGCAGCAACTCCACCCGTTCGTCGAGATCCGCGGGCAACGCCACGTCGCTCCCGCCACCCCTGGAGACATTTTCTTCCACCTGCGGGCCAATCGAATTGACCTCTGCTTCGAGCTGGAAAAGCAAATCCTGGACGTCCTCGGGGACCTGGTGCAGGTCGAGGATGAGACGGTCGGCTTCCGCTACTTCGAGGCCCGGGATCTGCTCGGTTTTGTCGATGGGACCGCCAATCCGCGCGGGCAGGCCCAAGTGGAGGCCGCGCTGATCGGGGATCGGGAACCCCTGTGGTCCCAGGGCTCCTACCTGATGGTCCAAAAATACGTTCACCAGCTCGGTGATTGGGAACAGCTGTCCACCGCCGAGCAGGAAGCCATTATTGGGCGCACCAAACTGTCCAACATTGAGCTGGACGACGCGCCACCGGCCGAGCAGAAGTCGCACAAAACGCTCAGCACGGTGGAGGACGCCAACGGCGATGAGATGGACATCCTGCGGGACAACATGCCCTTCGGTTCCCCGGCGGCGGGCGAGTTTGGCACCTATTTCATTGCCTACGCCGGGGACCTGAGCGTCACCGAGGAAATGCTCCGCCGGATGGTGGTGGGAGACCCACCCGGAAAACACGACCGGATCTTGGACTTCTCCACGCCGGTGACCGGGTGCGTCTTTTTCGTCCCGCCGGCCGACTTCCTGGCGTCCCTCGCCTAGATCTCCCGAATCGAATAGCTGAGGGTGCTCAGTTGGCCCGGGGACAGCTCAACCACGTCAACCCCGGTGTTGAAAGCGTTGGGCGGGCAGGACATCGGCTCCACCGCCACCCCGGGCCGGCCCAACTGGTCGGCCGAGTAGATCTGCAGCCACCGCTCATCGGAGGTCAGCCGCACCGTCATGGCAGTCTCCGGATCGGTCAGGTCCACGTTCCATTCTTCCGGGGGCAGCTGCCCAAACGCGTTGTCGATCATGGTGTCGGCCACGGTCCGGGCCGTCCGGAAATCGTAGTCCGTTCCGTCGACCGACACCTCGCCGGTTGGAATCAGGTTTTCGTCCACCTCCAGGTAGGACGAGGCGGGCACCAGCAGCAGGCACCGATCGAGGGGAGCCTGGTTGCAGGTCAGATACGGGTGGACCGCCACCCCGTAGGGCGCGGTCTGCTCGCCAATGTTTTCCGCCACCACCCGGCAGACTAGGCCCGCCTCGGCGTCCAGCGTGTAGGTGGTTTCCAGTCGCAGCGCGAACGGGTAGGCCCGCTGGGGCGGCAGAAACAGCGAGAAGGTGACGGAGGTGGGGCCCTGGCCACTCACCTCCCAGTTCAGCCAGGTGACGAAGCCGTGGGCGGCCGAGCCGGTTTCCACCTCGTTCACCGGCAGCTGGTAGTCCACCCCGGCGTAGCTGTACCGGCCGGCCTCAATCCGGTTGGGCCAGGGCAGCAGAATCTTCCCCTTGTAGGCGGTTGGCAGCTCGGTCGCGGGAAACGGCAGGACCAGGTCGCGGCCGGAGCGGGTGAGCGAAACCAGGGTGGCCCCCACCGAGGCCAACTGGGCCCGGTAGTCGCCGGCCTCCAGGGTGATTACCGTGCCATTGACTGCGTTGTGCATGCCGTCTCCTTTGAATGCCATACTCGACTGAGAAAGTGAGGGAACATGTCTGACTCCCCGTTACCCCGCTCATTCTACGCTGAGGGGGCGTTGGAAGTGGCGCCCAAGCTCCTGGGCACGGTTCTGCACCGGCGCCACGGAGACCGGGTTCTGAGCGGAATCATCACCGAGGTGGAGGCCTACCGCGGCGAAGCCGACGACGCCTCGCACGCCTACCGTGGGCCCACCCCGCGCACCCAAACCATGTTCGGTCCCCCCGGACACGCCTACGTCTACCTGATCTACGGGATGTGGAACTGCATGAACATAGTCTGCCGCGAGGACGGGGGGGCCGAGGCGGTGCTGATCCGCGGGCTCGAGCCGCTCACCGGGATCGACCTGATGCGCGAAAACCGCCACCACCGCCGGGCGTTGGCGGACGGGCCGGGAAAACTCTGCCAGGCCCTGGGGATCACGCGCGCGGACAACGGCGCGGACCTGCTCGGGCCGCAGCTGTGGCTGACCGAAGGGTGCAGCGGGTTGGCGCACCGAACCACCCCCAGAGTGGGGATTGACTACGCCGAGTTGACCCGCCACGAACCGTGGCGCTTCGTGGCCCAATCCGAAGCGGTGACCGAAGCCCGAGCAACGCTGTTGGCGCAGGTGGGCCCGAGCGCGGCCGCCGAGCAAAAGTAGCTAAACTGAGCCCGTGAAGAAACCGCTCCGCCGCCGAGATCAGATCCCCACCTCGCATCGCGTGGTGGTGAAAGTGGGCTCCTCTTCCCTCACCGGGGAGGACGGTCACCTCGACATCGCCCGGCTGGAGCGCCTGGTCAACGTCCTGTCAGAGCGACGCCTGGCCGGTCGCGAGGTGGTGCTGGTCTCCTCGGGAGCTCAGGCTGCGGCCCTTGGCCCCCTGGAGCTGCCCGGCAAACCGAAAGACCTCGCCACCGCTCAGGCCGCCGCCTCGGTGGGCCAGGGCCTGCTGATGGCGGAGTACACCCGCGCGTTTGGCCGCCACGACCTGCGGGTGGGCCAGGTACTGCTAACCGCGGAGGATATTTTGCGCCGCGGCCAGTACCGGAACTCGCGGCGCGCGCTGGAACGGCTGCTGAGCCTCGGGGTGGTCCCGATCATCAATGAGAACGACACGGTGGCCACGGATGAGATTCGCTTCGGCGACAACGATCGCCTGGCCGCGCTGGTCGCCCACCTGGTGCAGGCCGACGCGCTGGTCCTCCTGACCGACGTGGACGGCCTGTACGACTCGCCCCCCTCCCTGCCGGGCGCACGCAAGCTGACCGAGATTCACCGATTCGAAGAGGTGGAGCACCTGGACATCCGGGCGCGCGGATCCAAGGTGGGAACCGGCGGGATGGTGACGAAGGTGCAGGCGGCGGCCCTGGCCACCAGTTCGGGGATCCCGGTCCTGCTGACCAGTGCCGACGAAGCGGCCGAGGCGATGGCCGGGCAGGAAGTTGGGACCTGGTTTCACCCGACCGGTCGGCGCCTGCCGGCCCGCCAGTTGTGGTTGGCCTACGCGGCCAAGATCCACGGCCAGGTCGTGATCGACGAGGGGGCGGTGCGTGCGGTCGGAGGGCGCGGCGCCTCGCTGCTTCCCGCCGGGGTGGTCGGCGTCAACGGCACCTTCCGCCCGGGCCAGGCCGTCGAGATTGTCAGCGAGTCGGGCCTGCCGATCGCACGGGGCTTGAGCGGGTTTTCCTCCTCCCGAATTCCCGAGGTGATGGGCAGGTCCATGGCCGATATTGAGGAACAGCTGGGGCACGACTACGCGCACGAGGTGGTCCACCGCGACGAGCTGGTGGTGATGGCCCGCCACCGTCGCCTCTCGGAGTAATTCTCGTCCGGACTTTGGCCCCGAGTCGCAAGTCACACCCAGAGCGTTAGAATCGGGCCATGAGTAACCAAGACGATGTCACCCAGCAGATTCTGGCGATCGCCACCCGCTCGCGCCAGGCCGCCCGCAAACTGGCCGGCGCCTCCCGGAACCTGAAAGACGGGGCCCTTCACGCCATGGCCAACGCCCTCCTCCAGCATCAGGGCCAAATTCTGAGCGCCAACGCCCGCGACCTGGAACGCGGCCGGACCGGGGGGATGAGCGAGGGTCTGCTGGACCGCCTCGAACTGACCTCCGAGCGGATCGAGCAAATCTCAGATTCGCTCCTGGAACTGGCCTCTTTGCCGGACCCGGTGGGGGAGGTCCTGCGCGGTTCGACCCTGCCCAACGGCATCCGCCTGCAGCAGGTGCAGGTCCCGATGGGAGTGGTGGGGATGATTTATGAGGCCCGCCCCAACGTGACCGTCGATGCGGCCGGGTTGGGCCTGAAGAGTGGCAACGCTGTCATCTTGCGCGGGGGCAGCGCCGCCGCCGAGACCAACACCCAGATTGTCCAGATCCTGTCGGAAGCGGTGGCGTCGGTCGGACTCCCACGCGACGCGATCCAGTCGATTGACGAGTTTGGCCGCGAGGGAGCGGTCGCCCTGATGAAGGCCCGCGGCTACGTGGACCTGGTGGTGCCGCGCGGCGGGGCCGGGCTGATTCAAACGGTGGTCAACGAGGCCAAGGTGCCGGTAATCGAGACCGGGGTGGGCAACTGCCACGTCTACGTCGACCGCGAGGTGGACCAGGATCAGGCCCTGGCGATCGTGATCAACTCCAAGACCCACCGGCCCTCGGTCTGCAACGCCGCCGAGAAACTCCTGGTGCACCAGGACCGCGTCCACGACTTCCTACCCCGGGTCCTGAGTGCTTTGAGCGAGGCGGGGGTTCAGCTCACCGGCGACGAGCGGGTGCGGGCCGTGACCCCGTCCGGAGTCGTGGTCGAACCGGCAGAAGAGGATGACTGGGCCTGCGAGTTCCTGGCCCTCCGGGCGGCCGTCCGGGTGGTCGACTCCCTCGACGAGGCGATTGACCACATCGGCCGCTACTCCTCCGGGCACACCGACGCGATCTGCACCACCTCATTGGCGGCGGCCGACCGGTTCACCGCCGAGGTCGATTCCGCGGTGGTCAACATCAACGCCTCCACCCGATTCACCGATGGGGGCCAGTTCGGGTTGGGAGCGGAGATCGGAATCTCGACCCAGAAGTTGCACGCCCGCGGGCCGATGGGGCTGGCCGAACTGACCACCTCCAAGTGGATCGTGCACGGCCAGGGCCAAATCCGGGAGTAGCCATGCTGCACGAACTGAGCGCGTGGGAGCAGGTGGAGCTGCTGGTCTCCCGCCAGATTAGCCCGGGAGAGCTGACCGCCCACTACCAGAAGCGGATCGCCGACCACCCGGAGGTCGGAGCCTTCGTCACCCTGACCCCGCAGGTGGCGCAGCGCCAGTTGGCCGAGTTGGCGGAACCGGGATCGACTCCGCTCTGGGGTCTGCCGCACGCGGACAAGGACCTGGTTCACCGCCAGGGTGTCCCGACCCTGTACGGTTCCCTGGCTGTCGCCGCCGCCACCCGCCAGTATCCGGCTCAACTCCAGGCTCCCTCCGAGCCGCTGATCGAACAGTGCGACCGGCTCGGGCTGATCAGCCTGGGCAAGACCAACACGCCCGAGTTTGGCCTGTTCGGCTACACCGAGAGCGAGGTGGCCGCGCCCGCCCGGCACCCCGAAGACCTGACTTTGAACGCGGGTGGGTCCAGCGGGGGCGCCGCCGCGGCCGTGGCTGCCGGGCTGCTGCCCGCTGCTATTGGCTCTGACGGCGGGGGATCGGTCCGGATTCCGGCTGCCACCGTCGGACTGGTCGGGCTCAAGCCCGGGCGCGGGGTGGTGGCCACCGACCGGGGCGTCGACTCGCCGACCGGGGTGGTCACCGGACCACTCACCCGCTCGGTCCGCGATGCCGCCCTGTTTTTCGCCGCCCTCACCGAGGGGGATCGGACCCTAGCCGAACGCGAGTTGGCAGCCGAGGCCGCCCCGCTCCGGATTGCTTTTGCCGAGGACTCCCCGTGGAACCCAACCTACGACTGTCACCCAGAGCCGGTGGTGCTGGAAGCGTTGGAGCAGGGACTGAGCCTGATCGGGGCGGCGCCCGACCGGGTGTCGCTGGCCCACCGGCGCTACGCCGACATCTTCACCACCGCCTGGTTCCGCGCGGCCGGGTCGGTCCCGCCGCTGCTCGACATCGAATTGATGCACCCGGTCAGTCGCTGGTTGATCGAGTCGGGTCGGCAGCTGAGCCCCGAGCAGGTGGAGCAAAACCGCCAGGAAGTGGCGGCCTACGGCGCTGAAATGAGCGCGCTGCTGGCAGATTGGGACGTGATCGTCACCCCGGCACTGGGGATGGCGCCCCAGCCGGTCGGTTCCTACCCGCTCGACCCGCAGCAGAACTTCGCGCTCCAAGTGGCCTACTCTCCCTACACCTCGTGGGTGAACCTCGTCGGTTGGCCCGCGCTGACCGTCCCGGTGACCAGACTGCCGGCCGGACACCTGCGCCAACCGCTCCCGTTTGGGATCCAATTAGTTGGCAAACCAGGGAGCGAGTGGGACCTGCTTCGGCTGGGGGCGGCGTTGGAGGCGCGGGTGAAATGACGTTCCGCTCCGCGCTGGAACAGAAGTTGGATGACTGGACCAAGTTCACGGTCTGGCCCATGTTTGTGCTGTCCGTCTGCTTTGTGGCGGTGACGGCCCTGGTGATCTCACCCCCCGCCGACCTGGACGGACACCTGCGCGCTCAACTAGCCACGGTTAGCATCATCCTGTGGGTTATCTTCGCCCTCGAGTTCCTGGTCCGCTTGGTGGCCGCCCCTGACCGGCGCCGATTCCTGCAACACCAGTCCTTTGAGCTGGTCACCCTAATGGTGCCGTATCTGCGCCCCTTCCTGCTGATCCGCTACCTGTGGCAGCTGCACTACTTCCGCCATCGCGGGGCCGGGGGCATGCGCCAGCGCGCGATCATCTCCATTTCGCTGTTCGCGCTCTTCTTCGTCTACACCGCCTCCACCCTGGTTTGGATCGCGGAGCGAAACGCACCAAAGGCCAACATCCTCAACTGGGGTGACGCCATCTGGTGGGGCTTTACCACCATGTCCACCGTCGGCTACGGCGACTTCTACCCGGTTACGGTGCTGGGCCGCCTCGTAGCCATCATGCTGATGATCGGGGGCCTGTTCGTCGTCGGCGTTACCAGCGCCATCATCATCTCCGCCTTCAACACGACGATCGAGTCATACCTGAGCCAGCACTCGCCCGAGGACAGCGACGAAACCCGAGCCCACCGCGGGAAAGCGCTGATGGAGGCACTCTCCCTCGGTGCCCTTCACGACGACGACCGCTCCCCGTGAGTCATCTTTAGCCCGACGGCCGCCCCCACAATTAGGGTGAGGAACAGGACTCGGGCGGGGGAGAACTCCTCCGCTCCGGTGAGCATGGCGTAGGCCGCGGTCAGGGCCGCCCCCAACCCGGTCCAAACCGCGTAGGCGGTTCCGAGGGGAATCGTTCGCATTGCCCGACCCAGTCCAACCATTGACAGGGTGGTGGCGACCAGGAACACCACGGTCGGACCGAGGCGGGTGAAACCCTCGGACTGGCCCAGGGCCGTTGCCCAGACGGCCTCCAACCCGGCACTGCCCAGCAAAATCAGCCACGCCACCTAGCTCACCACCTTTAGGCCGATCACTCCGACCAGCAGGAGGGTAATCAGGCCCAGGCGGGTCCAGCCGGCCTGCTCTTCTCCGCGCAGCACCGCCCAAATCACGGTCAGGGAAGCGCCGATTCCAGTCCAAACAGCGTAGGCGGTTCCGGTCGGAATGGTCCGCATCGCCCACGCGAGGCCGGCCAGAGAGAGGGAAATGGCGACCAGAAAAATCAGAATTGGAACCGGGCGGCGAAAACTCTGCGAGGCGCTGAGCGCCCGCGCCCACACCGCCTCCATCATGCCCGATGCAATCAGCACGAGCCAGGACATAGCTAACCTCCAATGAGTCAGTCTTGTCCTGAGCGGGTACTGCTCCCTCGTCCGCGGGCCCGGTTTGGACCCCACCCGAGAATAGCACCTGTTCACATGTAGAACTCCGGTTGGCCCACCTGTCCGAGCCGACTATCGTCTAGCTTATGAACTCACTTCGTGCGGCCAGCCGGCGGTACCCGGAAGACACCGCCCTGCGACGATCCCGCTGATCGCTTCGTCCTGCCCACCCCTTTTTTGAGAACGAAAGTGAACCATGCCCTTAACCGCAGCAGTTGCCGGCGCATCCGGCTACGCGGGCGGAGAGGTGATTCGCCTCCTGTGCTCGCACCCGCAAATTAGCCCCGTTACCGTGACCGCCCACTCTCAGGTGGGACAGCGTTTAGGGTCCGTTCAGCCGCATCTGCGTCAGGTGGCCGAGGCGGAACTGGTCGAGACCACCGCTGAGAACCTGGCCGGGCACGACCTGGTGTTTCTAGCCCTGCCGCACGGTAAATCTGGGGAACTGTCCGACCGGTTGGCCCAGCTCTCGCCCGAAACCGTGGTCATCGATTGCGGGGCGGATCACCGCCTGCATCACCGGGACGACTGGGATGCGTTTTACGGCGGCGAGTACCACCCGGCGTGGACGTACGGCGTCCCGGAACTGCCCGTGGCCGGGGGCAAGCAGCGCGCCGCCCTGCAGCAGACCAAGCGAATTGCCGCTCCCGGCTGCAACGCCTCCACCGTGGCACTGTCCTTGGCTCCCGGCATCCAAGCCGGACTGATCGACCCCTCCGACCTGGTGTCGGTGCTGGCAGTCGGTCCTTCCGGAGCCGGCCGGGCCCTGAAGCCTAACCTGTTGGCCGCGGAGATCCTCGGTTCCGCCAGCCCCTACGCCGTCGGGGGAGTGCACCGGCACATCCCGGAGATCAAGCAGTCCCTGCGTGAAACCCTCCCCGCCGATCGCCAACCGGAGATTCAGCTGTGCTTTACCCCGGTGTTGGTGCCGATGGCTCGGGGAATCCTGGCCACCTCGACCGCCCGGGTCCAACCCGGGGTTGGGGAGGCAGAACTGCGGGCCGCCTGGGAGGCTGCCTACGGTGACGAGGAATTCGTCCAGGTCCTCCCCGCCGGCCAGCACCCGGCCACGGCCGCCACCGTCGGCGCCAACACCTTGCTAATGAGCCTCACTTTCGACCCGGCCTCCCACCGACTGGTGGTGGTGGCCGCCCTGGACAACCTGGTGAAGGGCACTGCTGGAGCCGCAATCCAGTCGGCCAACCTGGCCCTCGGCCTGCCGGAAAACTCCGGCCTAACCATGAATGGAGTGGCGCCGTGAGCGTGACAGTTCCCGAAGGATTCGCAGCCCAGGGCGTTGCCGCGGGCCTGAAAAGCACCGGGTTGGCCGACCTGGCCGTCGTCGTCAACCTCGGGGTGAACCCGGTCGGCGCAGCCGTCTTCACCTCCAACCGGGCCAAAGCTAACCCCATCCTCTGGTCGGAACGGGCTATTCGCTCGGGTCAGGTTCGCGCGATTGTGCTGAATTCGGGCGGGGCTAACTGCTTCACCGGCGAATTTGGTTACGAAACATCGGTCCTGACCGCCAAGTTGGCCGCCGGAGAGTTAGGGGTGGATCCGAACCAGATCCAAGTCTGCTCCACCGGTCTGATTGGTGAGGGTGGCCCCGCATTTCGCGAGGCAATCCTTCACGCCCTCCCGGGTGCGCTCGCCACCGCCCACGAGGACGGCGGCGAGGCGGCAGCCAGAGCCATCATGACCACCGATACGAGGCCGAAGATGGCTGCCTACCGCGGCGAGGGTTGGTCGATCGGCGGGATGGCGAAGGGCGCGGGCATGCTGGCACCGGGCCTGGCCACCATGCTGGTGGTGCTGACTACCGATGTCGGCCTGGATCCCATCGGCGCCCGGCGCGCGCTCCGCTCGGCCACCGCCCAAACTTTTGACCACCTCGACTCCGACGGCTGCATGTCCACTAACGACCAGGTCACCCTGCTCAGTTCGGGAATGTCGGCGGCCCAGCCCAGCGAAGAGGAGTTCACCGCGGCGCTGACCGAGGTCTGCCGCGACCTGGCCCTGCAGCTGCTGGATGATGCCGAGGGCGCCTCGCACAACATCACCATTCGGGTGGTCGGAGCGGTCTCCGAGTCCGACGCGTTGGAGGTGGGCCGGTCCGTGGCGCGAAACAACCTGTTCAAGGCAGCCATCTTCGGTAACGACCCGAACTGGGGACGGGTACTGGCCGCCATCGGCACCACCCGCGCGGCCTTCGACCCGTACGAGGTGGACGTCTGGATGAACGGTGTCCGCGTCTGCCACCACGGCGGCCCCGACCAACCGCGAGACCAGGTTGACCTGTCCGAGCGCAACACCGAGGTGCTGATCGACCTGCAAACCGGCGCGGCCGAAGGCACCATCTGGACCAACGACCTGACCCACGACTACGTCCACGAGAATAGCGCGTACTCATCATGACAAAAGTCTCCTACCGGTTCCGCGCTCCCGAAGAGGCACGGCGCTTCGCCAACACGCTGGTGCAGTCGCTGCCCTGGCTGAAGGAGCACCACCAGAAGATCGTGGTGATCAAGTTCGGCGGGAACGCCATGGTCAGCGAGGAACTGCAGCGCGCCTTCGCCGAGGACATCGCCTACCTGCGCTACGCCGGGGTGCAGCCGGTCGTGGTTCACGGCGGCGGACCCCAGATCAACCAGATGCTGGAACGGCTCGGGGTTCGCTCCGAGTTCGCCGGCGGCTACCGGGTAACCAACCGCGAGACGATGGCGGTGGTGCGGATGGTGCTGCAGGGACAGGTGAACCCGGAGCTGGTCTCCCTGATCAACTCGCACGGGCCGCTCGCGATCGGCCTTTCGGGTGACGATGCCGCCATCTTCAACGCCCGCAAAATGGTGCTGAAGGAGGACGGGCGCGAACTGGATCTCGGCTTGGTCGGCGAGGTGGTCGACGTCGATCCGGAACCGGTCCTTGGCCAGTTGGCGGCCGGGCGCGTCCCGGTGATCTCTTCCATCGCCCCGAACGTGGAACTGCCCGGCGAGGTTCTGAACGTCAATGCCGACCTGGCGGCGGCAGCCCTGGCCACGGCCCTTGGGGCCACCAAGCTGGTCCTGCTGACCGACGTCGAGGGCCTCTACGAGAATTGGCCCAACAAAGATTCCCTGATCGCCTCGATCACCGCCGATGAACTCCGGGCTCGCTTGGACTCGCTGGAAGCGGGAATGATCCCGAAGATGCGCGCCTGCCTGGACGCGGTGGACGGCGGGGTGGGCACGGCCACCGTGATTGACGGGCGCGTGCCACACTCAGTGCTGGTTGAACTTTTCACCGACAGTGGGATCGGGACCGAAGTAAGGAGCGACATTGACAAGTGTTGAACGGGGTTGGGCGGAACGCTCAGCCGATGTACTGATCCAGAATCTGTCGGTACCCCTGGCCCAGATGGAACGCGGCCAAGGCTGCTACCTGTGGGATAACGCCGGGAAGCAGTACCTCGACTTTCTCGGCGGAATCGCCGTCAACTCGCTGGGGCACTGCCACCCGGCCGTGGTCCAGGCCTTGACCGAGCAGGCCTCTCGCCTCGACCATATTTCCAACTATTTTGTTTCCCGCCCCCAGCTCGACCTGGCCGAGCGGCTGCTGGACCTGGCCGGGGCCACCGGTGGCGGCGTGTTCCTGGCCAACTCGGGAACTGAGGCGAACGAGGCGGCCCTCAAGTTGGCCCGCCTCCACGGGAACTCGCAGGGCAAGTCGCGGATCATTGCCTTTGAGGGAGCCTTTCACGGGCGGACGATGGGCGCTCTGGCCCTGACCGCAAAAGCGAAGTATCGCGATCCGTTTGCCCCGCTCACTCCTGGGATTGAGCACCTGCCGGTGGACGAGGCAGCTCTGCGCGAGGCCATGGACGATCAGGTAGCTGCCATTTTCGTCGAGCCGATTCAGGGGGAGGCGGGCGTGGTCGAGTTGCCGGCCGGGTTCCTGGAGGCCGCCCGCGAGTTGGCGGACCGGCACGGCTCCCTGCTGATTTTGGACGAAGTGCAGACCGGGGTTGGTCGGACCGGCCGCTGGTTCGGCTTCCAGCACACCTCGGTCGTTCCCGACGCGATTACCGTCGCCAAGGGCCTCGGTTCCGGGTTCCCAATCGGGGCGCTGGTGGCGTTCCCGAGCTGTTCGGGCCTGTTCTACCCCGGCTCCCACGGGACGACTTTCGGAGGGAACCCGCTGGCAGCCCGGGTGGCCCTGCAGGTGCTGCAGGTCCTGGAAGATGCCGCCGTGTTGGAGAACGTCCAGGTTCAGTCTGAGCGTCTGCGCACCGGCCTGGCCGAGCTGGGTTCCGACCTGATTGCCTCGGTGCGCGGGCGGGGGCTGCTGCTCGGAATTCAACTCACCCGTCCGGTCGCGGCCGAGGTGACCGCAGCTGCCTTTGCCCGCGGGCTGATTATCAACGCGCCCGCCCCCGATGTGATCCGGTTGGCTCCGCCGCTGGTCGTCGGTCGACGCGAGGTGGGGGAGTTCCTAGAATTGTTCGCACAAAGCTTGGATGCCAGCTAGTCCGCAACTTGGAACCGGCGGGCCGCTGATCGGGGCGACATCTACACTCAGAGCAGTTGAAACGAAGGATGACATGGCCCTAGTCGTATGTAAGTTCGGGGGCTCATCGGTTGCGGATGCTGCCAGTATCCGCCGGGTGGCCCGACGCGTGGTCTACCTGCAGCAGGCGGGAAACCAGGTGGTAGTTGTCGTCTCCGCAATGGGGGACACCACCGACGAGCTCCTGGACCTGGCCGCGCAGGTCTCCCCGAAGGAACCGCCCACCCCTCGAGAGCTGGACATCCTCCTGTCCTCGGGGGAGCGAATTTCCATGGCCCTCCTGGCGATGGCAATTGGCGACCTGGGCTACCGGGCCCAAGCGTTCACCGGCCCACAGGCCGGACTGCTGACCGACAACTCGTACGGCGACGCTCGGATCACCGAGGTTCAGCCCGAACGGATCAGCCAGTCCCTAGCCGGGGGCAACGTCGCCATCGTAGCCGGATTCCAAGGGTTCCACCCCGACTCCTTTGACACCACCACCCTGGGTCGGGGCGGGTCCGACACGACGGCGGTTGCGTTGGCTCACGCGCTGGACGCCAGCGTCTGCGAGATCTATACGGATGTGGACGGGGTGTTCACGGCGGATCCGCGGGTGGTCCCGGCCGCCCGCCCGATTCAGAGCATTACCTACGAGGAAATGCTGGAGCTGGCGGCTCACGGCGCCAAGATTTTGCACCTGCGCGCGGTGGAGTATGCTCGTCGCCACGGGGTCAAACTGCACGTGCGCTCCTCATTTTCTACCATTCCCGGCACCATTGTGGCCGACCAGGAGGGGACCGAGATGGAACAATCAGTCATCACCGGACTGGCTACCGACCAGTCGCGGGCCAAGATCACTGCTGTGGGCGTGCCGGACCGTCCCGGAATTGCGGCCGAAATGTTCGAGGCGATTGCCGCGGCCGGCATTAACGTCGACATGGTGGTGCAAAACGTCTCCGTCACCGGAACCGGGAAAACGGACATTTCCTTTACCATCAACCAGGGCGAGGTGGCCCGGCTGCAACCGGTTTTGGCCGAGCTGCAGCGGACGATGGGCTTCGCGAACGTCCAGTTCAACGAGGCGATTGGCACCATTTCGGTGGTGGGCGCCGGCGTGCGCTCGAACCCGGGGGTGGCTGCCCGCGTCTTCGGGGCACTCCGGGACGAGGGCATCAACATTGACATGATTTCCGCTTCCGAAGTTCGCATCTCGGTCGTGATTGACTCGGCCGACCTGCAGGCCGCGGCCCAGGCGATTCACCGGGCCTTCGAACTGGACCGCGAAGGCGGAGAGGCCATTATCTACGCTGGAACCGGCCGTTAGGGCCGACTCTAACTGAAGGAGAAAGCAATGAGCGCAGCGCTAACAGTTGCCGTCGTCGGAGCCACCGGTCAGGTGGGGGGCGTGATTCGCACCCTGCTGGAGAAACGTGCTTTCCCCGCCACTAAGTTCCGCTACTTTGCTTCTCCGCGTTCGGCCGGGCGAACTTTGCCCTCTCCGGTTGGCGAGGTCACCGTTGAGGACCTGACCCAGGTGACGGTGGAGGATCTGCGCGGGATTGACGTGGCGCTTTTTTCTGCCGGTGCCACCGCCTCCAAGCAGTACGCGCCGCTGTTCGCCGAAGCCGGAGCCGTGGTGGTCGACAACTCCTCCGGTTGGCGGAAAGACCCGGAGGTGCCGCTGGTCGTCTCCGAGGTGAACGCAGACCAGATCTCGGCTCGACCGAAGGGGATCATTGCAAACCCGAACTGCACCACCATGTCGATCATGCCAGCGCTGAAGGCACTGGACAACGCGGCCGGGCTGGAGCGCCTCCACGTGGCCTCCTACCAGGCGGTGTCCGGCTCGGGCCTCGCGGGTGTGCGCGAGTTGGCCGGGCAGATCCGGGCCGTCGCCGACGGTCCAATTGAAGAGCTGACTTTCCGCGGTGATGCCGTCCAGTTGCCCGAACCCAACGTCTACGTCGCGCCGATCGCGTTCAACGTGGTGGCGCTGGCCGGGAACCTGGTTGAGGACGGCTCCGGAGAAACCGACGAGGAGCAGAAGCTGCGAAACGAGTCCCGGCGAATCCTGAACCTGCCGGACCTGGCGGTGGCGGGCACCTGCGTCCGCGTGCCGGTCTTCAGCGGCCACGCGATGGCGGTCCACGCCGAGTTCTCCCGCGAAATTCTGGCTGAGACCGCCCGGTCGATCCTGGAGACCACCCCCGGAGTGGAAGTGGTAGAGGTGCCGACGCCGCTGCAGGCAGCCGGGGCCGACCCGACGTTCGTGGGCCGGATTCGGCAGGACCAGTCGGTGCCCGGGAACCGGGGACTCGTGTTCTTCGTGGCCGCCGACAACCTGCGCAAGGGCGCCGCTCTGAACGCCGTCCAGATCGCTGAACTGGTCGTCGCCGAGCGGGCATAACCCAAGCCCAACTGGGCCCGGGTTATTCGCAAGTGTGAATGATCCGGGCCCGATAGCCGGGCCGCAGTTCGTGGGCGGAGAACTCCCGGTTGGGGTCCGCCGCCGCTATTGCCCGGCGCAGGCCCGGCAGTTGATCCTGGTCCAGCAGCACGAGCACCGTGGGGCCGGCCCCTGAGATCAGGGCGCCAAAACCGGCCCGACGAAGTTCCTTCACCAACTGAATGCTCTTGGGCATCAGCTCCGCCCGATGCACCTGGTGGAGCCGATCCGAAGTTGCCTCCAAGAATAAAGACGGCTCCTGGCTCATGGCGTGGACCAGCAGCGCCGCCCGGCTGGCATTGGCCACCGCGTCGGAGAACGGCACTTCGGAGGGCAGCACGGAGCGGGCGGCCGTGGTCAGCACTTCCACCCCTGGAACCAGAGCCACCGCGGACACCGCCGAGTGGATCTGACTGGGCCGGCTGCGATGCCCCGCATCCGGACTGTCATTGTGCGCCCCGGCCCAGGTGATGACGAAGCCACCGTGGATTGCCGGCGCCACGTTATCGGCGTGCCCCTCCCGGGCAAAGGCCTCACGCAGCAGCCAGACCCGGTCCACCTCCTCGTGCGGGTGCGCCAGGCCCCAGGCCATCAGGAGCCCCGCGACCAGCGCTGCCGAGGAAGACCCAAGCCCACGGCCGTGCGGAATCGTGTTGGTGGCTTCGAACCGCAGCCCGGGCACCTGCAGGCCCCAGTCGGCCAGCGCCTCCAAAATGGTCGCAACCACCAGATGCGACTGGTCGCGGGGAACCGAATCGGCGCCTTCCCCGTGGACGACGATCTCAAACCCATCTTCAATCACGGTCACGGTCGAGCGGTCATACCAATTCAAAGCCAACCCAAGCGAGTCAAAACCGGGACCCAGATTGGCGCTGGTAGCTGGAACTTCGACGGTAACTTGGCGTCCTAGAGCCCACATGCTTGTGCCACCTGATACACGTCTGCGTCGGCCACCGCCGTCTCGAAGCTGCGCCCGGTCAGGGCCGTGTCGATGTCCTTCAGGCCGTTGCCGGTCACGGTGATCACGATCAGTTGACCCGGGGGTACCTGTCCAGCTTCGGCGCGCTTGCGCAAACCGGCTACACCCGAGGCGGAGGCCGGCTCGACAAAAATGCCCTCTTCTGCGGCCAGGTACGCCTGCGCGGCGAGGATCTCCTCGTCGGTGACCGCGGCAATCAGGCCGCCGGACTCGTCCCGAGCCGCCAGCGCCTGCTCGGCCGAAGCCGGGTTGCCGATCCGGATCGCCGTTGCCACCGTCTCCGGCTCCAACACCGGGTGACCGAGCACCAGGGGAGCGGCGCCCGCGGCCTGGAACCCCCACATTTGGGGCCGAGAACCAGCTAGCCCCGCCTCGAAATACTGGGTGTATCCGCGCCAGTAGGCAGTGATGTTGCCGGCGTTACCGACCGGCAGCAGGTGCAGATCGGGGGCCCGTCCAAGCGCGTCAATGATCTCGAACGCAGCGGTCTTCTGCCCCTCAATCCGGTGCGGGTTGACGGAGTTTACTAAAGCTATCGGATAGGCCTCATCTAGCTTCCGGGCGATCGTCAAACAGTCGTCGAAGTTGCCGCGGATCTGGACGATCTTGGCGCCGTAGATGATTGACTGGGCCAACTTTCCCTGCGCGATCTTGCCGGCGGGCAGCAGCACCACGGGGGTCATACCCGCCTTCGCGGCGTAGGCAGCAGCCGAAGCAGAGGTGTTGCCGGTGGACGCGCAGACAACCGCTTGGGCTCCCTCCGCAGCCGCCATCGACACCGCCACCGTCATCCCGCGATCCTTGAACGATCCGGTGGGGTTGGCACCTTCGACTTTGACCCAGACCTCACCCTGCACCAGGGCGGAGAGTTTGGGCGCGAACACCAGGGGAGTGGAACCCTCATCCAACGTGATCACCGGATCTGTCTCACCCAGTGGCATCCACTGGCGGTAGCGATTGATCAACCCCGGCTGGGCGATGGACGGTTCCATTACGGCTCCTCTAGTTAAGACACTGGTCAGGGCAATTATCACCCAACTCGAAGTTTGGGTGCGTTCTTCCCCACAGAACGGACCGTCTCCTGTGACACGCCCATCGCCGAAAAATGACAGCCATTAAGTACAATGCCACTATGCGGCATAAATCAGCGAAGTTCTGGATCATTGGAGTGGCGGCGATCGTCGTCCTTGGCGCAGCTGTGCTTGGCTACTCACTGTATTTCGCCAACCGGGCAGCTCCCAACGTGACGATTGCCGGTCAGTCGATCACCGGCATGACCAAGGCCGAGGCGACCAGTTGGCTCCAGCAGCGGGTGGACGCGACCCAGGTCAAGGTGACCCTCGACGGGAAGGAGACCGACGTCCCCCTGGCTGATTTGGGCTACTTTGTCGACGTGCCGAAAACGGTCGAGCAGGCTCTGTCCGATCGCACCTCGTTCGTCGGCCAGTTGAAGGCGCTCTTCTCCAAGTCCAACGTCGAGCCGGTGGTGACCACCAACGACGAGGCGCAGTCGGGCTTCCAGGCCGAGTTGCTGACCACCGCTGGAGAGCCGGCCACCAACGCGAAGGTGGAGCTGCAGCAGAACAAGTTCACCGTCATCCCCGGCCAGGCCGGGGTGGAAGTGGATACCAAGCCGGCCGTGGCGGCCGCGGCTACCGCGGCCAAGACGCTGACCACACAGACGGTGGCCCTGACCACCGTCCCGGTCGAGCCGACCATCACCACCGAGGCTGCCCAGCAGGTGGCGGACGATGCCAACCGGATTGTGAACCTGCCGATTGCCCTGACCACCACGCTGAACATCTACTCACCCACCCCGGAGCAAAAGGCTGCCTGGGTGAAGATCCCGGCGCCATACCAGGGTCAGAGCGAAGCCGACACCGTTCCCGCCCCGAAGGTAGAGGTGGACCAGGCGGCGGTGACCAAGTGGGTGACCGACACGACGACGGCTTCGAACGACGAGCCCCAACCCGGGGTCCGGAACGTAAACGTGCGCGGCGACGTGGTGGCTGTGGTCAGCGATGGAGAATCCGGGTGGACCGCCAACAACGTGGAGGCCCTGACCAAGGGCGTCCTGCAGGCGGTCAATTCCCGGACGGAATACTCTCAGGAAATCACCTATGACGAGGTGAAGAACACCGAGTGGACCGACCAGCTGATTGCACCCGGATCTGAGTCGCTGGCCTACCAAGCCGCGCCGGGGGAGAAGTGGATCGACATTAACCTGAGCAACTTCACCACCACCGCCTACGAGGGTGCCACCCCGGTCCGTGGCCCGGTCTACATGGTGCCCGGCGCCCCCCAGATGGAGACGGTGACCGGCCGCTACAAAATCTGGCTGAAGGTTCCCTCCCAGACGATGCGGGGGACAAACCTGGACGGCTCGACCTACGAGACCCCGGACGTTCCCTGGGCCATGTACTTCCACGGGGACTATGCCCTCCACGGGGCATACTGGCGCTCATCCTTCGGCTACGGCGGTCCGGCCGGCTCCCACGGGTGCGTAAACATGCCCGTGGACGAAGCCAAGTGGTTCTACGACTGGGCGCCGGTGGGGACCACCGTCGTCAGTCACTACTAGCGGCGACCGCGCTTCTCGCGCACCCGGACCGAGATCTGAATCGGAGTGCCAACGAAGCCGAACTCTTCGCGCAGCCGACGCTCGATAAACCGGCGGTAGGTCGGCTCCAGGAACCCGGTGGTGAACAGGACAAACCGGGGTGGCCTGGTCGAAGCCTGCGTGGCAAAGAGGATCCTTGGCTGCTTACCCCCGCGCACCGGGTGCGGGTTTGCCGCCACCAGTTGGCCGAGGAACGAGTTCAGTTTTCCGGTCGAAACGCGGGTCTCCCACCCGGCCAGTGCCTGGTCGAGAGCGCGGGGAATCCGGTTAACATGCCAGGTGGTCAGGGCGGACAGGTTGATTCGCGGGGCCCACTGGACCTGGCCCAGGTCCTTCTCCTGCTCACGGCGGAGCTCCCATTGGCGCTCCTCATCCACTTCGTCCCACTTGTTGTTGACGATCACCAGCGCTCGGCCGGCCTCCACTACCTGCTGAATAACGCGGACGTCCTGCTCGGTTAAACTGACGGAGGCATCCAGCAGCACCAGGGCCACTTCGGCCCGCTCAATTGCCACTTCGGTCCGGAGCGAGGCGTAGTAGTCGGCGCCGCGGGTCCGGTGCAGTCGGCGCTTGATTCCGGCGGTGTCGACAAAGTTCCACAGCCGTCCGTCGAGCTCCACCACCTCGTCCACCGGGTCCCGAGTGGTCCCGGCCAGGTCGTGAACCACGGCTCGGTCTTCCCCGGCCAGCGCGTTTAGCAGCGACGATTTGCCCACGTTGGGCCGGCCCACCAGAGCTACTCGCCGCATCCGATCGTTGGCCATCCGCCGGGCGGCGGCCGCCTCCTCGGGGAGGGCCTGCAGCAGGGCATCCAGCAGATCGCCGGTACCCCGGCCGTGCAGGGCCGAGATCGCAAACGGCTCTCCCAGTCCCAGCGACCAGAGGGTAGCCGCGTCCGCTTCCTGCACAGCCGAGTCGACCTTGTTGGCGGCCAAAACGACCGGCTTGCCGGAGCGGCGAAGCAGTTCCACCACCCGCTCGTCGGTGGCGGTGGGCCCAACGGTGGCGTCCACTACGAACACGATTGCGTCGGCCTGATCGATGGCGATCTCGGCCTGTTCCGCCACGGAGCGGGCCAGACCTTTGACGTCGACTTCCCAACCGCCAGTGTCGATCAGGTAGAAGTCCCGGCCGGCCCACTCGGCCTGGTGAATCACCCGGTCCCGGGTCACCCCGGGCTCGTCCTGGACCACGGCTTCGCGCCGACCCAAAATCCGGTTCACCAGGGTGGACTTGCCCACGTTCGGCCGGCCGATCACGGCCAGGACCGGCAGGGTGGAGAGGGCGCGCTGTTCCTCAGCTTCCAGGGATTCGTCGGCTAGGAGCGCCAAGTCCTCTTCGTCAAGTTCGTACTGGTCGAGCGCCAGGCGCATGCCTTGAACTTGGATGTCTTCGTTTTCCACAGGTCGTCCTTCAGAATAGGTTGGTCTCGCGGGTTACTTCCCAGGCCACGGCTGAGTCTAGGTGCGCATGTTTGACGCCGTCGATCTCCTGGTAGGGCTCAGCTCCCTTGCCGGTGATCACCACCAGGTCACCGGGACGGCCCGCCAAAATGGCCCGGCGAATGGCGTCCCGCCTTGAAGTCTTTACCTCTAGCACCCGGTCCAAGTCCGGGCGGACCGACCGGATCCCGCGAATCAGGTAGTCCCTGACCTGCTGGGGATCCTCGGTGCGCGGATTTTCATCGGTGACCCACAGCCGGTCGGCGCCGCGCGCGGCAATTGCGGCCAGTTCCTCCCGCTTGCTCGCATCCCGGTCGCCGTCGGTGCCAAACACCACGATCAGCTCGCCCGCGACGAGGGGGCGGAGCGTCTCCAGCAGGGCGGACATTGCTTCGGGGGTGTGGGCGTAATCGACCAGCACGCGCGGCTGCCGGTCAATGGTGGTCACCAGCTCCATCCGACCCGGGGGAGGGGCGGTCTCGGCCAGGCCGGCCCGCGCCTCATCCAGGGTCACCCCAAGTTGGGTGCCGGCCACCAGTGCCAACGCGGCGTTCTGCACGTTCACCTTTCCCGGAATCGGACAGAAGCAGTCGTGCTGCTGCCCGGCGGGGTCGCGCAGTTGGAAGGAGATGCCCCAACGCTCCGGATCGTTGTGCAGCGAGGTCACCGCCCAGTGGTGCTGATCTCCGATCAGGTCGGGGGGAGTCGGACTCAGGGCCGAGACGGTATCGACTGGAATCTGCGCCCGGTGCGCCAGCAATTGCCCCCACTGGTCGTCGACCGCCACCACTCCGCGACGGGCACGGGTGCGCTCGAACAGCTGAGCTTTGGCGGCGAAGTAGTAGTCCATAGTGCCGTAGAAGTCGAGGTGATCGTGCTGCAGGTTGGTGAACAGGACCGAGTCAAACTCCAATCCGGCAATCCGGTGGAGGGAAAGTGCGTGGGAGGACGCCTCGACCACGGCCGCGCGATAGCCGTTTTGGGCCGCGACGGCCAGGGCGCGATAAACCACCGGCGCTTCGTGGGTCGTGCGCGAGGAAACGATCGGCGTGTCGGAGACGGCCACCTCCAGCGTGCCCATCAGGGCTACCCGCTGATACTTGGGGGTGAGGGCACCCCGAACTAGGTAGGTAGTGGTGGTCTTGCCGTTGGTTCCGGTCACCCCGACCAGGACCAGGTCGGCGAAGGTGGACGCATAAATCCGGTGCGCCACGAGGGCGGCGGCGAGCCGCGGGTCCGGCACCTCGATCACCGGGACCTCAAGTTTGAACTCAGCTGCCTCTCTGACGCCGCGCTCATCAGTGAGGATTGCCACTGCTCCGCGCTCGGCGGCAGCCGGGGCAAACTTGATTCCGTGGAAGGTCTCGCCGCCCACGGCCACGAAAATCCAGCCGGCTTCCAGATCGTTCGAGTCGACACTAACTCCGCTGACCAAGCGGTCACCGCCCGGAATAGGACCGGAAAGGGACAGTTCCACCAGGGCCTCAGCCAGGGGAATCGGCTCGATCTGGGGACGAAGGGAAGCGGTTGAACTCATGGGCTTAGCTTACCGTCCGGCGATCCCAATGTAGACTTGCTGTGACGCCCATTACGGCAGGAGAAACAATGTCCGGGTCGCCTGAGCCACCGCACCCACCGCGCCGCTCCCAACCTGAGGAGCACCGGGCGGGAGCATCCATGATGCTGCTGCAAACAATCTTGGATTCCGCCCTGGACCCCGGCTATCGCGCCGCGGCCGAGCGCGGACCGAAGAAACTGCCGTGGTGGCGGGCGCTTCTCGTTTTTCTCATCGTCCTAGCGCTCGGGGTCGGGACCGGAATTGCGATCCGAGCCATGCGCGCGGAAAGTTCGGCCCGCAGTGCCACGCACGAGTTCCTCCTAGACCAGGTGGAGCTGCGCCGCGATCGGATCGCCGAGGTCGACGCCGGCATCGACGACCTGAAGAATCAGGTGCAGGAGCGTTCGAGCCAGCAGGGCACCGTCACCCCGGTGGCGGACGGGGTGGCTCTGGCCACGGCCCTGCGCCCGGTCAGCGGCCCCGGGGTTCAGGTGGAGCTCAGTGACGGCCAATCTCTGGTCCGGGACGCCGACATGCGAGCGGTGGTCAATCGGCTGTGGGAGGCCGGGGCGGAGGCGATTGCCATCAACGGCACGCGCCTGGGGTCCAACACCACCATCCGCACAGCTGGGAGCGCGATCCTGGTCGATCTTCAAGCTGTCGCCAGTCCGTATATGATCGAGGCGGTGGGGGACCGGGACGCGCTGTTGAGCGCAGTCACCGGCGGGTCCGTCCGGAGCCTGGTGGACCGCGCTGGGATTGGACTGTCAGCTCAGGCGGCCTCGGACCTGGAGCTGGGGTCAGCTCAGCTAACCCGCCTGAACTTCGTGAGGTAGGAGCAGACATGATTGCCGTTATCGGCCTGGTCGTCGGCATTATTCTGGGTCTGTCCTTTGATCCGGTGATCCCGGCCGGACTGCAACCATTCCTGCCGGTGGCGGTGGTGGCGGCGATGGACGCCCTGTTTGGCGCGGGACGGGCCCGCCTTGAGGGAATCTTCAACGACCGGGTCTTCGTCACCTCGCTGTTCTGGAACGTGGTGGTGGCCTGTCTGCTTGTCTACCTCGGGGTCCAGCTGGGGGTGGGTTCCTCGATGATGACCGCGATCGTGGTGGTCCTGGGGATGCGAATTTTCGCCAACGCGGCTTCGATCCGTCGGCTGATCTTTAAGGCGTGAGATGAGCAGTCACAACCGCGGCTTTTTCCACACTTTCTTTGCCCGCCCCCGCCCGCTGCACCTGATCATGCTGGTCCTGTTTGTGGTGCTGGGCCTGGCGTTGGCCACCCAGGTCAAACTCCAGCGGACCGACCCGCTGGAAACCCTCTCCGAGGACGAGCTGATTCAGCTCCTGAGTGAGTTGGAAGGGCGGGAAGATGGCCTCCGCGCTGAGCGGCGCCAGTTGGAGCAGCAACTGCGCGAGCTGGACTCGGCCGCCTCGCAGCTGGCCGCAACCCAGGAGGCAGCTGAGAAACTTCAGCGCCAAGCCCAGATTGCCGCCGGGCTGGTACCCGTGAAGGGCCCCGGCATCATCATTGGGGTGGCCGACCCGCAGCATCAGCTGACCGCCCAGGTCTTCGTCACCACCCTGGCGGAGCTACGCAACTCCGGGGCGGAAGCAATCTCGATCAATGACGTTCGCCTGACCTTGCAGTCGTGGTTTTCTCAGGACGGAGACCACATCATCGTTGACGGACACACCCTGGAAGCCCCCTACACCTGGCGGGCCATTGGCGATGCCCAAACCCTGGCCACGGCAATGGAAATCCGCGGGGGAGCGGCCTCTCAGATGCGCGCCTACAACGCGGTGGTGACCATTCAGCAGAGCGAGGAACTCGAGATCAAATCGGTCGCTCCACCGCTGAACCCGAAGTGGGCTACTGTGGAGAAAGACTAATCACACTCGGTTGAGTGCGATAATCTAGAAGCTACCTGACTAAGGAGGGACGATGGCTCAAGAGCCCAAGAACGACCCCACACAAACCGCATTTTTCGGCGCTGCTGCCGAAGAACCGCTGGTTGAGCCTCTTCCGCTCTCGGAGCGCGATCGGGAGGCGGTGCAGGCTCTGCCCGCCGGCACCGCCCTGCTCATCGTTCAGCGGGGTCCGAACTCGGGAGCCCGTTTCCTGCTGGACGCACCCGTCACCAACGCGGGGCGCTCGCCCTCGGCTGACATCTTCCTGGATGACGTCACCGTCTCGCGCAAACACTGCCAGTTCATTGCCGACAACGGCGGACACATTGTCCGTGATTCCGGCGCCCTGAACGGCACCTACGTCAACCGGGAGCGGGTCGACCAAGCCGTCCTCAAGGAGGGCGACGAAGTCCAGATTGGCAAGTACCGGATGACCTACCAGCCGTCACCCCATGGCAAGTAGCAACGCAGTTCGGCGAGAAGAAATCGAGCCGGACCAAAGTTGGCCTCGCGGCTTCAGCCACGATCCCGAGTTGTCCATCGGGGCGGTGACTGAAATCATCGCGGGCGAATTTCCCGCCACCAGCGTCTCGAAGATTCGGTTTTTGGAAGACAAGGGCCTGATCAAGCCCCACCGGTCTCCGTCTGGCTACCGGAAGTACTCCCGCGCCGACGTGGAGCGAATCCGGTTCATTTTGGCTCAGCAGCGCGATTCCTGGGCTCCGTTGAAAGTAATCGGGGATCAGCTGCGGGCGCTGGATGCTGGTCACGACATTGAGCCGGTTCCAACTGCCCGCCTGGTGGCCTCGGAGGGCAAAACCGTCATTCCGCGTTCGCAGGAGACCCTGTCGGCTCGGGAGCTTTCCGACCTGACCGGGGTTGCCACCGAGCGGCTGGAAGAATATGCCCAACTCGGACTGATCGTTCCGGACCTGGGCGGGTACTTCCTGACCCGAACGGTCTCGGTCGTCAACCTGATCGTGATGCTGGAAAACGCCGGGATCCCGGCCCGGGTCCTGCGGTCGGTGCGGCAGGGAGCCGAACGATCGGCCGACATAGTTGACCAGGTAATCACTTCGCGCGAAAATCGGACCAAGCCGGGGGAGCGGGAACGGTCCCGCGCCCAGGCCGCCGATCTCTCACAACTCTTCGGTCGCCTCCACCAGGAATTGCTGGCGGTGGCGGTGGAAAAGCTGTCTCATACCTGACCGAAGTCTAAACGTTAACTTGAACTTTAGGGCACGCCGCGAGAGTCGTTGACTCGTTCCCACGACCACCCTAGGTTGGACACATAGGCGCAGACGTCCGCTTCGTCGGACACATGGCCACTGGCCATCACAGAAGGAGTGCAGGGTGAACGCACAGACCACAGCCGGCGAACCTCGCCAGGGAATGCTCTTTGGGGACCCGTTGGAAAACCTGGGGGCAGCCGCCGGCTACCGCGGTCCCATTGCGTGCCAGGCCGCTGGCATCACCTACCGCCAACTCGATTACTGGGCCCGGACCGGCCTGGTAGTGCCGTCAATCCGGATGGCCAAGGGTTCCGGCTCACCTCGACTCTATTCTTTCCGCGACATCCTGGTTCTGCGGGTGGTCAAGAAGCTGCTCGACGCAGGTGTCTCGCTCCAGCAGGTTCGCACCGCCGTCGGACAGCTGGCCGATCGGGGAGTGGACGACCTGGCCTCGATTACCCTGATGAGCGACGGCGCTTCGGTCTACGAATGCGCCTCCACCGACGAAATTGTCGACCTGCTCGAGGGTGGGCAGGGCGTATTCGGGATTGCCGTTGGCCGCGTCTGGCGCGAGGTGGAAGGCTCCCTGGCTCAGTTCCCGGTCGAAGACCAGGGAGAAGTGATCGGGCTCGACCAGCTGGAGCAGCGGCGCCGGCAAAAGCGCAACGCGTCATGACCGACCCGCACGAGCCGCGCGCGGTCGAGGTTCAACTCACGGGAGACGATTTCTCCCGGAGCTTTCTGGTGCGGTGTCGAAACGCCGCCGACGAAAATCTTCTGTGCGGCTGGGTGCGAAGCGAGCCGGTCAGCCATCCTCGGCTCGGCCGGGACGGGGTCCTCATTCATTTGGAGGGACTCGGCTACCAGATCGACAACTACCTGAACTGGTTGCGCGGCGGGGTTGAGGGCGTCCGGATCGGTCGGATTCTAATTGAGCCGGCTGAACGCCAACGCTGGTCAGACTTCGAACTTCTCAGTTGAGCACCCGGTTGGGGGAGCCGCCCAAGTCCTGTCTCCCCAGTAATCTGACATAATATACATTATCGGCGTAACGCTGAGAGCGGAGCGGCTAGCTCCAGCGCCTCTCAATGGTAAAATGTTGATCGCTTATGCCCGCTTCCGCGGGAAGCACCTAGTCTGCAGAAATGAGGATGCCTTGGCAGATCGAGCCCTACGAGGGATGCAAATCGGTTCAAAGTCGCTGGAGTCCGAAGATGGCGTCATCTTCGCCGGCCGGGTCGAAGCCAACTATGTCTGCCCCCGTGGGCACTCTTTCACCGTGACGTTGGCTGCGGACGCAGAAAAGCCGCCGACCTGGGAATGCCGCTGCGGCCAGATCGCCGAGCTGGTCGGTGAGACCGAGGCCGAAGAAGAAACGAAGCCGGCCAAGCCGGTTCGCACCCACTGGGACATGCTCCTGGAGCGCCGCTCCCTGGAAGAACTGGATCAGCTTCTGCAGGAGCAACTGGAAGCCTACCGCTCCGGCGAGCTCCAGCTCGACACCAGCTACCGTCGAGGCTGAACCGCCCACCTGGTGACCTGAACTAACTGTTCGATTGCGATGCCGGCACTCATTTTTGAGCTGCCGGCTCGTCTTTCTCTAAAGGTGGTTGGCACTTCGGCCAGTCGGTAGCCCCGCCGGACGAGCCGGTAGGTCATCTCCACCTGAAACCCGTAGCCGGCCATCTGCAACTCCCCTAGCACTTCGGCTAGAACACTAGTGCGATAGAGGCGGAACCCGGCGGTCGCGTCCTTGATCGGCATCCGCAGCGCCAGGCGGATATACCGATTTCCGAGACGGGACAGCAGGTGGCGGCTGAGCGGCCACCCCATCACCCGGCCGCCGCGCACCCAGCGCGACCCAATTACCCCGGCCGGCTGATCCGGCAGGTGCAGCCGCGCCCAGAGGCGCCCAATCTCAGCTGGATCGTGGGATCCGTCTGCATCTAGCTGCCCAACCACCCGGTAGCCCCGCTCTAAGGCGTAGTTGAACCCGGCCAGATAGGCTGCGGCCAATCCACCCTTGCTCTCCCGGTGCAGGACCTGGCACCAGGGATGGGTGTCGGCAAACTGCTGGGCCCACTCCCCCGTTCCATCCGGTGAGTTGTCGTCGACGACCAGCACCTCCACCTCGCTCAACTGAGCAAGTACCAAGGGCAAAGACTCGATCTCGTTGTAGGTCGGGATGACGATCAGCGGTTTATCCACGGCGGCGCCATCCCCACACAAGTCCGCCAATTCCCAACAAGACAGCCAGTCCCATCGCGCCGCCTGTCAGGGCGGTCTCCCAACGCGCCGCCGGGGTCAGGCTGGTCCGAAGCGGAATGTCAGCGCTCAGGTGAGCAGCGGTTTGCCGGTCAGTCTCGGCCATCACCCGGCCGTCCGGACTGATCACAGCCGAAACCCCATTGGTGGACACCTGCAGCGTGGCGCGGGAAAACTCTGCCGCCCGGAACCGGGCCATTTGCAGCTGCTGGGTCGACTCGGCTGAGGCCCGGAACTGCGAGTTGTTGGTCGGAATCACGATTGCCTCCCCGCCCAGCCGGACTCCCTCGGCGATAATCGGCTCGTCCCCGGCCTCGAAACAAATACCGACCGCCAGGGGCACAACCCGCCCATCAGCCAGGGTGACCGGCAGCAGGCCGGGGTTATCAACCGAGGCCATGTCCACGCGGATTGCCGCCGCTTCGGTCGCCAGGAACTCCGACAGACTGCGCCACGGAACATATTCTCCCCAGGGAACCGGGTGCTGTTTCCCGTACCGGTCCGGGCCCTGACCGGTCCCCGGATACCAAACCGAGTACCAGTTGTACCGCTCGTCGTGGGCGTACTCCTGATACCCGGCCACCAGCGGTACCTGACCGCGTTCCAGCACCTGATCCACCAGGTCGTCCGTCAACTCGGTCGTATTTGGGTCCCGGTCGATCGAGTCCTCCCCCCAAATGATCAGGTCCGGGGTGGCGCCGGCCTCCAGCGCCCGCATGGTTTCATCCACGTGATTTTGCGTCACCTGGCCGGCCACGGCGTAGGTTTCCTCCATCGGGATGGCGACGTTTCCCTGCACCGCCAGCACGTTCACCGTGCCATTTTGCGGAGCGGTCTCCAGCGGCACCAGCGCCGGGGCACCGAAGAGGGCCAGCGCCGGAACGGCCAACCACCACTGCCCGGTGACGGCGCGGCGCGCCCAGACCGCGACCACCACCGCTGCGGCGCTCACCAGCACCTCCCCGCCCCAGGGGGCCAGGTGAACCAGCGGCGAATCGACCAGCCCGTAGGGCAGCTTCGCCCACGGAAACCCCCCGAGGGGAACCCGGGCCCGAATCTGTTCGAAGCCCAACCACAAAGTGGCCGCCGCCAACGCCTCGCCCCACCAGGTCTGAGCCGCGGGCCACCGGCTCACGGCAGCAAAGCTGAGCCCCCAGAGCGCCAGGAAGAAGGCTTGAGCCAGCGCCAGCAGAATCCACGCCAGGTAGGTCTGGTTGGTGGCAATGTTCATCCAGGAAATGTGCGGCAGAAAGAACACCATCGCCCAGAGCGCGCTGTAGGCGGCGCCCCAACCCGCGCTCGCTCGCCGAACCACGCCAGTCAGCAGCGCCAGCGAGACGAACATCAGCGGCCACCAGCCCTGATCGGGAAAGGCACCCCACATGGCCAATCCCGACAGGACCACCAGGAGGATCATCCTTGCGTCCACTGCACCACCCCGCGCCGCAGGACTTTGACCGCTGCTTCGGCCCGCGCATCCAGGTGGCGAAGCTGCTCCAGCAGGTCAATGGTTTGCCGCATCCACCGGACAAAGTCCCCGGCCGGCAGGTCGGCCTCCAGCATCACGGTGGAGAGGCTGGCGCCCCGGGCCCACTCGTAGGTGACCGCCACCAGGCCCGGACTTGGTTCTTTGGTTCGCTCTAGCCGCGCCTGCTGTTCCTCCCGGTGGATGCGGGCAAATACCCGTCCCATCCGCCCGAAGGCCTGCTGCAGCGCCCGGGTCGGCAGGTAGCCCGCCTCCCCCGCCTCCCCCCGCGGCTCGTAGACGAGGGCCGAGCAGAGCGCTGCCAGCTCCTCGGTGGAGAGCCCGTCGAAGATCCCATCCTGCAGGCATTCGGTCACCAGTAGGTCGCGTTCACCAAACACCTGGCGCAGCTGTTCCCCGCGCTCGGTGACGCGCCCGCCCCGAACGTAGCCGAGCTCCGTCAAGACTGAGAGGACCCGATCAAACTCGAGGGCGATCGAGGAGGTGCGCGCGTTGATCTGGCGCGCCACCTTGTCGCGTTCGCGTCGGATCCGGGCCCATTCGTGGCCGAGGTGGGCATGCTGCTCCCGATCCGGGCACGAGTGAACCGGATGCTGACGAATTCGAGCCTCCAGTTCGCGTTCCTCCTGCTGGAGGCGGCGCACCTCCGCGGGAGTCTCCCGTGACTGGCGCCGAGGCGGTGCAACGGAGAAGTCGCGCAGCTGGCCGGCGACCTGGGCTCGGTCTCGGCTTCGGCGCACCCCGGAGCGGGGCAGCCTGATTTGGCCAACCCGAGTGGGAGGCTCGGTCAAATCCGAGGCCGACAGCAGGAACATTTTGCCGTTCGTTCCGATTGCCCGGACGGCCGGCGGACCCCAGTCGCCCCCGGCCGGTCCCACCACCACGGCCACCTGCGGCTGGCGTCGAAGGCGATAGGAGACCACTTCTCCGGAGCGCAGTCGGCTCAGCTGGTGGGCGACCAGAGTTCGGTTCCCTTCCCGGTTGGCCCGCTGCAGGCGCTTCTGGAGCTGTGAGAGGTCCTCCCGAAGGCCAAAGTACTCGCCGGCGTCACCTTGCGAGCAGTGCAGTTCTGCGCTCACTTCGGCCAGGCGGCTCTGGGTGCGGCGCAGCTTGGACGCCAGTCCCACCACCGCGTCGTCGGCCTGGAACTGTGCGAAGCTGCTTTCCAGCACCTCCCGCACCTCGCCCACCGAGGCGTGGGCCAGCAGGTTTACCACCATGTTGTAGCCGGCATAGAAGGCCGACTTGAGCGGATAGGCCTGGCGCGAAGCCAATTGGGCCAACTCCTCCGGTTGAACCACCCCGCGCTGGAGCACAACCGCGTGCCCCTCCACGTCGATCCCGCGCCGGCCGGCCCGCCCGGTCAGCTGGGTGTACTCCCCCGGCGTCAACCGAACATGCTCGGAACCATTCCACTTCTCCAACGCTTCCAACACCACCGTCCGCGCCGGCATGTTGATTCCGAGCGCCAGGGTCTCGGTGGCAAACACCACTTTGATCAGCCCCCGGGCGAACAGGCGCTCCACCGCTTCTTTGAGCAGCGGCAGCATCCCGGCGTGGTGGGCGGCGATCCCGCTTTCCAGTGCCACCTGCCAGCGGGACAGCCCGAGCACCCCGTGGTCGGCAATTGGGACCGCAAGCAGGACCTGTTCCACCTCCTCCCGGATCCGCCGTTGCTCCGAGGTGGTCGTCAGGGAGACGCCCGCCGCCAAGAGCTGATCCACCGCCTCGTCGCATCCGGCCCGGGAAAAAATAAACACGATCGCGGGCAGGAGGGACTTTCGTTCGAGCAGTTCGACGATCCGGGGCCGGTTGATCCGAGCCGGGATCGGACGTCGGCCCGGGCGCCGGCCCTCTGCCACCACGTCCGCCAGGATTGGGTTCAGCGTGTGCCCGGTGGTAAACAGATCGTAGATCCGATGCTTGACCATCATGTGCTGATAGAGCGGTACCGGCCGGTCAGAGGAGACCACCACCTCGCAGCTGGAGCGAATCTCCCGGATCCAGCGCCCAAACTCTTCGATGTTGGAGACAGTGGCCGACAGGGCCACGATCAGGATCTCCTCCGGCAGCTGAATCAGGACTTCCTCCCAGACCGGACCGCGAACCCGATCGGCCAGGTAGTGAATCTCGTCCAGGATGACCACCCCCAGCTCGGACAGATCCGCACCGGCGTAGATCATGTTCCGCAGCACCTCGGTGGTCATCACCACCACCTCGGCCCCCGGGTTAATCGAGGTATCTCCGGTTAGCAGTCCCACCCGGTCGGCCCCGAACCGGGCGGAAAACTCCCGAAACTTCTGGTTTGAGAGAGCCTTGATCGGCGTGGTGTAGAAAGCCCTGGTCCCCTCCCGAAGCGCCAGGTAGACGGCACCTTCCCCAACGATAGTCTTTCCCGCCCCCGTCGGGGCTGAGACCAGTACCGACCGGCCCAGCGCCAGGTGGGTCAGGGCCGTCCGTTGAAAGGGATCGGCCGAAAATGGCAATTCGGCCAGGTAGTCGTCGACCCCGGCCGCGTCCACACGCATTTGCTGGTGAAACAGCCTCATTTTCTCAGCTGCTGAGGGTTCGTCCGCGGCCACTTGTTCTCCTTGCCTTTAGTGCCCCTCCAGCTTAGTGCCTGTCCCAGACGGCCAGCGCGCGCTGGGCTCGCTCCCGGGCCTGGTCCGCCCAGTGTTGGGGCCGCACCGCCACCAGGTAGGGCGCCAAAGAAATCAGCTGCGCGGTCAGCCAGTCGTCGTCAAACACTCGGAAGGTGCCCACGATCAGCTCTCCCTCCGAGCGGACATCCCGGAGGGGCAACTGCCCCACCAGCCACTTGGCCTCCGGCTGCAGCACCACCGTGCACTTGCTCCCTTTGCCGGCCCGCCCGCCCAGCCGATTCTCAGCCGGGTGCCCGGTCAGTTCCGCAGCCAGGATCCGGTCGAGGCGGAAGTGTCGCTCAGCTTCGACCAGGCGGCACCACGCGCGCAGTACCCAGCCGTCAGTTTCCTGGGTTAGGGAGATCGGATCGACGGTCCGGTCCGAGCGGTGCGAGCGCGCCGACAGGTAGGTCAGGCGCATCTGCTCTCGGCGCTCAATCGCGGCGCGGACGGTGTCCTCTACCTCGCTGGCCGGCTCCTGGTCAATCACGGCCAGCAGCTGGGTCAGGTCGCCAAGCGAGCGGTCAGCCAGCGCCGGAGCCAGGCTCAAAACCTTGGCCAACAGGGTCGGGATCCCCTCCGCCACTTCGGGCGGCAACTGCGGGCTGAGCGCGGCCAACCCCGTGATCAACCCGGCCGCCTCCTGCTCGCTCAGGGGAGGAACTCCGGTCACGTTCAGATCAAACCAGAGCTTCACCTCGCCCCGGCTGCGGAGGCGGTCCCATTCAAAACCGAACATCTCGTCTGGCATTTGGCTTCCAAAGCCCGCCCGGTCCAACACCTCCAGGTCCGCCAGGATGTCCTCTTCGCTCCGGTTGAACCGCCGGGCCAACTCGGCAACCCTGATGCCCGGCTCCTGGGACGCGGTCACCACCAGGGCCAGGTGGCGCGCCAGCGTTACGGTTTTGTCTTCCACGGAGCCCCCTCTCCCGCCGCCGCCTGCAACTTGCGGTAGATCGACTCGGCTAGCTGTGTCGGCTCCTCGACCACTACGTCCTCGCAGTGGCTAATGATCAGGCGTTCCCAGCTCTCCCAGTCGGCGGCCCGACCCCGGCACCGGTCCCAGCCCGGGCGGGACTCGTCATTGTCCGCCACCGACTCGCACCGGAGCCGAACCAGCGGCGCCGCGCCCTGGCGAATCCAGAGCTCCGGACGGATCCGGAAGTTGTCACCGGCAAAGTCGCGTGGACCTTCGGCGGGGAGCTCGTAGAAATTCGGCTCCCCCACCAGTTCAATTTTCCCGTCAATGCGCGAGAGCCGGAAGTAACGCTCCCCCTCCCGGTTCAGGTCGTGACCCCACAGGTACACCGCCGGACCCCGCACCATCAGTCCCAAGGGGGCCACGTCCCGATCGGCAACTCCGCGCCGAGAGCTGTAGCGGAACCGAATGGGCTGACGCTGGCCGATGGCTTCCAGGATCTGGGGTAGGTGCTCCACTCCTTCCAGCCGGTGAAAAATAGTCGGCTGGCCGGGCACCTGCGAGTTGGTCAGGCCGGCTAGTTTCAGGCTCAGCCGCGAAAGCTCGGCCGGTGAAAGCGACTCCCAGGCGGCCGCGGCCTGCAGCAGCAGGTCCACCTCAGCGGAGGTCAACTCCACCGAGGAGGGGGCCAACAGCTTCCGTTCCACCAGGTAGCGGGCAGGGTTGGAAGACACCAGTACCTGAAAACCAGCCTCACGCAGAGCCGCAATGTCGCGTTCAAACGTGCGCTGAAAGGTATCGTCACTTAGGGCCTCGTAGCCCTGCACCAGGGATTGCAGCTCGTCCCGGGTGCGCCCGGAGCGCGTGTTGATCAGGTTTAGCGCCAATACCAGGATTCGCAGCGATGTTTCGCTCTGCCCCATCCCCACCCCGTTCTTAGCCCAGGCGCGAGGCGATCAGCTCCGTTACGATCGTTCCGCGTGCGCCGATGGCCAGCAGGTCGTCCATTACCTGGTTCACCTTATCGCGCCGAACCACCGCGCGGACGGCACGCCACGCGTTATCGGCCAACGGAGCCACCGTCGGGGACTCAAACCCGGGGGTAATCTCTACGGCCCGCGGCAGAACATCGACCGGGACATGGTAGTCAACCAGCACGTGCTGCTGGGCTACCAGCACTCCCTGCAGCCGCCGGTTCAGCACCTCCACCGCCGGATCCGCCTGTCCCTGCACATTTGTAATCAGGATGGCTTCGGACTCCAGCAGCGGTTCCCCGAACACTTCGAGTCCCGCTGCGCGCAGGGTCGAGCCGGTCTCCACCACGTCGGCGATCAGGTCGGCCACGCCCAGTTGGATCGAAGATTCGACCGCGCCGTCCAGGCGCACCACGTCCGCTTGGATTCCCCGCTCGGCCAGGTAGTTCTCCACCAGCGTTCGGTAGGAGGTGGCCACCCGTTTGCCGGCGATCTCCCGCACCTGGGCGATCGTGCCCCGGGGGGCGGCAAACCGGAACTTGGCTCGGGCAAAGCCCAGCTGCGAGTACTCCTGTGCCGGGGTCCCGGAATCAATCAGCAGGTCCCGGCCGGTGATGCCCGCATGAATTCGGCCCTGGCCGACGTAGACCGCAATGTCGCGCGGACGAAGGAAGAAGATTCGCAGATCGTTTTCCGGATCATCCACCACCAGTTCGCGCCCGCGCCGGTTGGCTCGGTACCCGGCTTCCAGCAGTAGCTGCACCGACTTTTCCGACAGACTTCCCTTATTTGGAACCGCAATCTCAAGCATCATGACCTCACAGGTGCCGGTAAATGTCATCCAGGGTGAGCCCGCGGGCCACCGCCATCACCTGGGCGTGGTAAATCAGCTGCGAGATTTCCAAGGCCAGGGCGTCGTCGCTTTCGTACTCGCCCGCCAGCCAGACTTCGGCCGCCTCCTCCACTACCTTCTTGCCGATGTAGTGGATTCCCTGTTCCAGCTCCGCCACCGTTCCGGAGCCGGCCGGCTTCTCGGCGGCCTTCACTTGCAGTTCGTGAAAGAGATCTTCAAAGCTTGTCATAGCACCAGGTTACGACATGTTGGCCGGCCGGCCCTGATCGAGGCAACTGATGGACCTAGTCCACGTAGTCGTTGGTAGCCCCCTGCTCGTCGGCCAACTCCGGCTGGTCCAGCAGCTGTGCCAAATAAGGCCCCATCCGATCCCACGCGTCCAAGTCTTGCAGGGCAGAGGCCCGGCCCTGCTGGTCCTGCCAGAGCGGGATCGTCGCCTGCAGAATCGCCATCGCCCCGGCTTGCGCCTGCTGATCACTGAGCGACTCGTCCCAGGTGGCCGTGGCCTCCACGGCTGCTTCCGGATCGTCAATCGCCTGCTGCATTCCCCCCACCAGGGCCGAGATCACCTGACGGAGCTCGTCGGGATGCTGCTGAGCAAAGCCCTCCGTCGAAACGATGGCCGCCCCCACCAGCGGGGTCCCCTCGTCCAGTGGAATCGAGCGGGCAGCAAAGCCCATCTGCTCCAACGCGACCGGCTCCGAGTTCGAGAACCCGACGATGGCGTCCACCTCACCCGCCACCAGGGAGGCGGCCTGGGTGAATCCGACCGAAACGATGTCCACCTGGTCCCGGGTCAGGCCACCTTGCTCCAGCGCCGCCAGCAGTCCGAACCAGTTGGAGCCGTACTCGCCGGGCAAACCGATCTTCTTCCCCTTCAGGTCGGCCAGCGACTGGATCGGCGAATCTGCCGGCACGATGATCTCCACCGGGTAGTGGTGGTAGAAAGCTCCTACCGAGATCACATCCAACCCCTGAGCCCGCGCCTGGAGCACCTCATCACCCGAGGCGACCGTCACCTGCTCGTCCCCCGAGGCCAGCGCCGAGAACAGGCTCTCGTCGCTGCCGTGGTGGCGAATCTTCACGTCCAGGTCACCAAAGTCGGCCAGGTAGACCGGGGCAAACTGCACGTTGGGGATGTAGGTCAGTCCCACCGTCACCGCCTGCGACGGATCGGATCCGGTGGATGAGCACCCCGCCAGGGCCACCGCTCCGGCCGCTGCCAATCCCAACAGTCTCTTACGCATTTCTACTACCTCTTCTTTCACGCGAATTGCCCACCAGCCGCTTGCCGCGTCGCTCCAGCAGATAGACCGCCGAGTAGGCGACCATTGCCAGCGCGCACAGGACAGCGACGGTGACGAACATGCCGGCCGTGTCGAGGTTGTGTTGCTGTTGGGAAAGCAGTTGACCCAGGCCCGCACCGCCCATGACCATCTCGCCGATGACCGCGCCCGTGACCGACAGGGTGAACCCGTTCCGGATCCCGCCCAGCAGGCTGGGGGCCACCAGCGGCGCCTCAATCGAGACGATCATCCTCAGGCCGTGAGCGCCATCAAGCGAAGCGGCGTCGATCACATCCTGGTCCAGGTGTCGCAGGCCCACGGTGGTGGCCACCAGGATCGGGAAGAACACCATCAGCGCACACAGCAGCACGATGGCGCCCAAACCTCGCCCAACCCAGAGCACCAGCAGCGGGGCCAAAGCCACCGCCGGAATCGCCTGGGTGGCCCCCAGGAATGGCTGCAGGGCGGCGTTGACGAACCGGGACCGATGAATCAGCCAGGAAGTGGGAATGGCCACCGCCGCTCCCACCAAAGACCCCAGCAGGGCCTCACCAAAGGTGATGGCGGTTCGGTTCCAGAACCACCGGGTACCAAACAGATCTGCGGCGCGCGCAAAGAAATCCCGCGGGCTGGGAAGAAACAGTGCCGACGTGGAGCCGGAGGCTATCAACCAGACTAGAAACAAGAATGCCAGCAGGCTCAGCGGTGCGAGCCATGCCAGCCACCTGTTGGCCGTCCCCATGAGGTCCTTCCCGCCACGGGGCGCGCCGTTAACTGCGGGCGCACAGCGTCCACAGCGCTTCTCCCATCCGGACTTTAACCGTCGGTGCTGGAGTTTCACCAGCTCAACCGCCTGGTGGCGGGTCGCGGACTATCACCGCCGGTTCGGACTTTCACCGACCCCGAAGCACCGCTATTATCTCACAAATTTCCAGCGGGTAAACCGTGATCTCGGTCAGCTGTGCTCCTGGGCCAGCCGCCGCAAAATGTCCACCTCACCCCGGTGATCCGCACAGGTAAAGACCGACGAGCCGGCAACGAAGTTGTTGACCCCGGCTTCGGCGGCGGTCACCACCGTCTCCCGGTTGATCCCCCCGTCGACCTGAATGTCCAGCTCGATCCCGCTCTGGTCCACCAGCTGACGCAGCTTCCGGGTTTTGGACAGTACCTGGGGCAAGAACTTCTGCCCGCCAAATCCCGGCTCCACCGTCATGATCAGAAACATGTCGAACTCGTCCAAGAAGTCCAGGTAGGGTTCGATGGCACTGGCGGGCTTGAAAGCCAATCCAACTTTCGCCCCGGCCCCGCGCAGCTCTCGGGCCAGCCGGATCGGCGCCCCTGCTGCCTCCGAGTGGAACGTGACCATTTCGCATCCGGCGTCGGCGAAGGAACGAGCCCAGCGATCCGGGTTTTCAATCATTAGGTGTGCCTCGATCGGTACCTCGGTAGACTGCTTGGCCGCCTCCACGATCGGAAGCCCCCAGGACAGGTTGGGGACGAAGTGATTGTCCATTACGTCCACGTGGATCCGGTCGGCATTGTCGATCGACTGCAGTTCCTCCCGGAACCGGCCCATGTCGCAGTTGAGCACTGAGGGGGAAATCCGAATTTGCACAGTGTTGCTCCTTTTCTCGGGTGATCCTATTTCTTGCGCAGGAGCGCCACGAACATGGCGTCGGTGCCGTGTCGGTGGGGCCAAAGCTGCAGGGTCTGGTTCGGGCCTGGTTCCAACTCAATCGGGGTCAGGGTGCGCGCGGTCGCGGCCGTGTCGATCGTCTCCACCTGTCCCTGTTCCAACGCCCAGCTGACGATCTCCAAGGTCTCTTCCACCTGCGGGGTACAGGTGACCCAGGCAATCACCCCGCCGGGGCGGGTGAGCTCCCACCCGCGCTGAAGCAGACCCCGCTGCAGCGGGACCAGCTCGGCCAGTTCCTCGGGCTGATGGCGCCACCGGGATTCCGGCCGCCGGCGGAGCGAACCCAGACCGGAACAGGGAGCGTCAATCAGTACCCGGTCGTACCGGTAGCCGCTGGGTGCGGGGAGGGTCCGGCCGTCCAGGTTGGTGACGGTGACGTTGGCTAACGCTCGGACTGACTTCTCCACCAGCCGGGCCCGGTGGGCGGAAATTTCATTCGCGACCAGGTCGACCCCCCGCTCGGCCCCAACCGCGCCCAGCAGCGCCGACTTTCCACCAGGTCCGGCGCACAGGTCCAGCCAGTGCCGGTCCGAACCGGTCAGGGGCGCCGCCGCCAGCAGCAGGGCCGCCAGCTGCGACCCTTCGTCCTGAACCGCCGCGCGCCCTTCGCGCACCGCGGGCAGCGCCGCCGGGTCTCCCCCGTCCAGAATGACCGCGTACTCCGACAGTTGCCCCTGCGAGGTAGGTCGCTGCAGGATCTCTTCGGCCTCCTGGGCCAGCTCCTGGGCGGCGATCAGCCCGGGACGGGCGACCAGGTTCACCTTCGGGATCGAGTTGTTGGCCGCCAGGGCGGGCACCAGCTCGGATTCGGGCAGACCCCGCGCCTCCAACGCTCGCCGGAAGGATCGCACCATCCAGACCGGGTGCGAGTAGCGGGCGGCGAGGCGGTCGTCTTCATCGGGAATCTCAGCGAAAATCTGGTCAATGTTGTCGGCACGAGTGATTGAACGCAAAATAGCATTCACCATCCGAACCGGACCGTCGGTCGTCAGTTCCCGCGCCGCGTCGACGGTGGCGGCCACGGCCGCATGATCGGGCACCCGCATGAACAGCAGCTGGTAGGCTCCCACCCGCAGCAGCTGCCAGACCACCGGTTCCAGCTCGGTCAGGGGGCGGGAGCTGAACTGGGCCAGGACCTGGTCCAGGTAGCCGCGCCACCGAAGGGTCCCGTAGACCAGCTCGGACGCGAAGGCTGCGTCGCGGAAGTCAAACTTCGGGTTGGACTGCTGCTCGGCCCGGAGCGCTCGCGGCAAGGCCAGGTTGGCGAAGGCACCCTCCTCCTCCACCTGGAGCAGGACCCGAACCGCCAGCAGGCGAGCCGGATCCGCCGGACGCTTGGCCCGGTAGGGCTTACTCACGGTGGCCTCCCATCGTCGTGATCCCACGGGCTCCCCGCGCCCAGGCGGGTGCCTCCATCCAGTTCTTCCCGGCCGGGGCCACCTGCCCCAGGCGGAGCATCCCCCGTTCGCAGCCGACCAGCACCTGGTGTTTGTCTGCGTGCACCTGCCCGGGTGCCAGTGCTAACTCGGGGTCGGATTCGAGCGGAGTTGCCGCTCCCAGCCGCAGGACCTGCCCGGAGGGCAGTTGCGTCCACGCCCCCGGATTGGGGGTGACGCTGCGGATCTGCCGGTCCGTCTCACCCGCCGAACCGGCGAAGCTGACGTAGCCGTCCTGCTTGGTCAGCTGGGGCGCCGTCGTCAGCCCCTCCGAAGCTTGAGGGGTGGCCACCGCGGTTCCGGCGGCGAGCTGATCCACCACCTCGACCACCTGCTGGGCCCCGACTGGGGCCAGCCGCTCCAACAGTTCACCGGCGGTCTCCCGACCGGTCAGTTCCACCGGCAGTCGCGAGTAGACCGGACCCGTGTCGAGGCCGGCCTCCAGTTGAAACACGCAGGTGGCACTGTGCTGGTCACCGGCGCGAATCGCCCACTGAGCCGGGGCGGCGCCGCGCCAACGAGGCAGATCGGAGAAATGCAGGTTGAGCCAGCCTCGGGTCGGGATCTCCAGTACTTCGGGGCGCAGGAGCGCGCCGTAGGCAACCACCACCCCCAGATCAGCCCCGAGTGCGGCCAACTCTTCCGCCACCTGTCCTGGCCGGGCCGCCTCCAGCACCGTCAGCTCCCGTTCCCGCGCCCAGGTCGCCACCGGACTGGGAGTGGGGGCAGCCCGCCGACCGCGCCGAGCTGGCGGCCGGGTCAGCACCCCAACCACCTCGTGGTCACTCTGGGTCAGGGCCTGGAGGGTTGGAAGTGCCACTTCCGGGGTTCCCGCAAAAATGATTCTCACCCTGGCAGTCTATCGGAGTCCTTCGGTCCCCCCGAACAGGTCCGGCGGGTTCACCACGACTTTCACCTTGGGGCCGCGCCGCAAACTGCGCGCCACCGCCATCGCCTTCAGGTGCGCCATCAAAGACAGCGCCTGCCCGGACTGGCAGGCCACGATCGCGCGGACTTCGTCAGTCTCGGTCGGAGTGTAGCCAAAGATCTGCAGCCCGGGTTCAGCCGGGGATAGCGGCAGAGTCTCCAGCTGGGTCAAGATGTCGTTGATCGCCGGGGCCGGCCCCTCCAGGGCCACGATCCACCGAGCTGGATACAGCCCGATTTCCTTCCGCTCCTCCCAGGCCGCCTCGGCGAACTCGGTGGGTCGCCAAAGCACTAACGCCCGCTCCACCTCCAGGGGTACGTCGCCCGACAGCACGCCCTGCCCACCGGGACGGGCCAGGGCAAAGGTATAGAACCAGCGCCGAAGCGCCTCCTCTTCGGCTCCCAACCGGTCCGCGTAGGCCAGCCTGGAGGCTTCCAGCACCACCACCGCCTCGTACCCCCCACGGACGGCCGGCTCGGCTCCCGCGGTGGCCACTACCAGCTGCGGCTTGGGCCGAATCCTCCGCCTAATTTTCGTGGTCGAGGTGGAGATGACCACGTCGGTTTGGGGGAAGGCGCGGCCGAGCTCGCGGGCGGTTCTCTCGGCGCCCACCTCCAGCACGGTTAGGTTCGGGTGCCCGCAGGCCACACACCGGGCCACCGAATTGGTCGCTCCGCACCCGGCGCAGTGGCCCACCGCCTCGGCCGGTGGTCCGGTCAGTTCCAATAGCTTGCCGCAGCTGACGCAGCGGGGACGCACGTGGCACGCGGGGCAGGCCAGGACTAGAAAGTGGCCCACCCCCATCACCTGCACCAGCACGGGTCCGGCGGACAGTCCGGTTCGGATCGCCTGATAGGCGGCGTTGGGGACGGTCGAGAGGACCGCCATTCCTTCCCGTTCAAACTCGTCGGTGCCCACCACCTGAATCCGGGGGGTGTGGGCTCGAACCACGGTTGGTGACGGAACGAAGGAGCGGGCCCACCCCGACTGGACCAGCGCCTCGGCTTTCACGGAGCGATCCAGGCTCGCCACCACCAGGCCGTAGCCTTCCCACCGAGCCCGCGCCACCGCCACGTCCAGCACGTCGACCTGCGGTGTCCGCCGCTCCCGATAGTGGGCCGACCCGTCCTCCCAAACCACCTGCAGGGCCGGTTTAGTAAACGGAGCCCAGATCGCGGACCGGGTCCCCACCACTGCCAGGTAGTGGCCGCGCAGGGTCCGCAGCTGCACCTCGTACCTGGTGGTCTGCGGCAGTTCTGACGCCTGCAGGCCGATCACCTCGGGTGAGAACGCCTCGGACAGTCGACGATGAATCTCTTTGGCGCCGGCCAGGGTAGGGGCCGTGACAATGACCGGAATCTCACGGCGGGCACACTCGGCCACCAGGGCGTGCAGTGCGGAAAACTGTCGGTGCGGCACGGTTTGGACCACTGCCCGCGGGAGGGGGCCGGAGGCCAGCAGCTCCACCCAGTCGCCGTACTCGGGAACCGCGGCCGCCGGACTCCAATCGGCCCGCACCGGTCTGGTCGCGCCGGCCAGTAGCTGCTCGATCTTTTGTCGCCGAGCCGGTTGGGCCAGCGACAGGACCTGGGACAGGTTGACGGCAAAGCGAGCGGCCAAATACCGGTACGTCTGCAGCATGGCCGGGGTGAACAGCGGCTGGACCGACAGCACTCGCAACAGCGGGGACAGCTCCCCCTCGTGCGTGCTGGTCTCTCCTAACTCGACCACCCAGCCGGAGATTCGCCGGTTGCCCCACTTGACCCGCACCAGAGAGCCCACCTGGACCGAGGCCAGCACGGAATCCGGAATCGAGTAGTCAAACGGACGGTCAAGGTGAGGCACGTCGAGGTCGATCAGGACTCGTGCAATCACCTCAACCTCCTAACCGATGGCCGCGCGCAACTCCTGCACCCGGTTGGTCTCCTCCCAGGGGTACCCGTCCCGGCCGAGGTGACCGTAAGCTGCCAGGTCAGCGTAGCGCACCCGGACCAGTCCCAGGTCCTCAATGATCCCAAGCGGGCGCAGATCAAACACTTCCCGGACCGCGCGGGCAATCACTTCGTCCGAAACGATGCCGGTCCCGAAGGTCTGGACCACGATCGCAACCGGCTCGGAACTGCCGATCGCGTAGGCCAGCTGCACCTGGCATCGGCGAGCCAACCCCGCGGCCACCACGTTCTTAGCCACCCAGCGGGCCGCGTAGGCACCCGAGCGGTCAACTTTCGACGGGTCCTTGCCCGAGAACGCCCCACCCCCGTGGGGGACGGCACCGCCGTAGGTGTCCACAATGATCTTTCGCCCGGTCAGGCCTGCATCGGCGGCGGGCCCCCCGAGGACAAACCGGCCAGACGGGTTGACCAGCACCCGAAGTTCGCTTTGGTCCAGCTCCGTTTCGGCCAGGACCGGCTCGATGACCGCCCTGGTCAGAGCCGCCGCCAGCTCTCCCTGCTGCCAACTGTCGTCGTGCTGGCTCGACACCACCACGGTGTCGACGCTGACCGGCCGGCCGTCCGCATAGCCGAGGGTTACCTGGGCTTTGCCGTCCGGGAACAGGCCCAGGACCAGTTCCTCCTTACGCACCTGGGCCAGCCGACGGGCCAGGCTGTGGGCCAGCCAGATTGGGGCCGGCATCAGGGTGGGCGTCTCATCGGTGGCGTAGCCGAACATCATCCCCTGGTCGCCCGCTCCCTGTGCGGCGCGGCGGTCCACCGGCTCACCGCGTGTGCGCGCCTCCTGCGACCGGTCCACCCCCTCGGCGATGTCGGGGCTCTGCTGCCCGATCGAAACCGAGACCCCGCAGGTGGCCCCGTCAAACCCGGTCCGGGAAGAGTTGTAGCCGATCCCGAGGATCACCTCTCGAACCAGCTTGGGAATCTCGACGTAGGCGGAGGTCGTCACCTCCCCCACCACGTGAATCAGCCCGCGGGTGGCCAGTGTCTCCACGGCCACTCTCGCTGCGGGATCCTCCTGCAAAATGGCATCGAGGACGGTGTCGGAAATGCGGTCACAAATCTTGTCCGGGTGGCCTTCGGTCACCGATTCGGAGGTTAGCGGAGTAATCACGCGCTCTACTCTAGCGCGAAACACCCATCGCCAACTCGACCAGCTGGGCAGCTAAGACCGACTTGTCTCCGACCAAGTCGGCTACCGGCTGACCGGTCCGATCGACCACCAGGAGCCGATTTTCCACCTCGCCAAAGCCGTGGCCGTCCCCCACTCGGTTGATCGCCAGCAGGTCGGCCCCCTTCCGCCGAGCCTTTTCCATCCCCCGAGCCAACACCTGCTCCTCGGAACCGGTTTCGGCCCCAAACCCCACCAGCACCTCGGGGCGCCAGGGGGCCTCAGCCACTTCGCGGAGCAGGTCGGGGTTCTCCACCAGCTCAATAGTTTCGGCCCAAGTACCCTTTTTGAGCTTCTGCTCCGCCGCGGCGCGCGGACGATAGTCGGCCACCGCGGCCGCCATGAACAGGGCGTGAGCCCCCGGCACCAGGCGCGCCAGCGCGTCCCTCATTTCCAGCGCGGTTGGGGTGTGGACGAGGCGGATCCGCGGATGCTGGGGCGGCGGCACCTGAGTCTGGGCCAGCAGCAGGTCCACCTCGGCACCCCGGCGCGCCGCGACCAACGCCAGCTCGATTCCCTGCCGCCCCGAAGAGTGATTGCCCAGATAACGCACCGGGTCGATCGGTTCAATCGTGCCGCCGGCGGTGACAACCACCCGCCGCCCGGCCAGGGCTCCCGGTGCCAACCGGGCCAGCACCTCCTCGACGATGGCGTCCGGCTCAGGCAGGCGACCGGCCCCGGTATCACCGGAGCTGAGCGCGCCGGTGGCCGGCTCAATGATTTCGACGCCGCGCGCCCGGAGAGTGGCCACGTTGTCCTGGGTGGCGGGGTTCTCCCACATGTTTGTGTGCATGGCCGGGCTGAGCAGCTTCGGGCAGTCTGCCGCCAAGAAGGTGGCGGTCAACAGGTTGCTGGCAAGGCCGAGGCGAAGCTGTGCCAGCAGATCGGCGGTGGCCGGTGCCACCAGGAACAGGTCGGCCCGCCGGGCCAGTTCGATGTGGCTCAACTCGCCCGGACCGTGGAGCACCTTCACCCCGATCGGGTGTTCTGAGAGCTCCTGCCAGGTCTGTTCGCCAACAAACTCCAGCGAGGCTTCGGTTGGGAGCACGTAAACGTCGACGCCTACTTGGCGTAGGCGTCGAACGACGGTGACGAGCTTGAACGCAGCGATCCCACCCCCGACCCCGAGGAGGACGGTGGGGGCGCCGCCGGAGCTACTTGCTGGTGGAAGCACCAAGTTCCAGCTTGTCTTCCACGATCTCGCGCAGGGCGATCGAGAGCGCCTTGTCGTCGGCGCTGATCGGCACGACCGGTCCGACGAACTGAATCATGTTGGACTCGAGCTGCACGTTGTAGGCGTTGATCTGACGGGCCCGCTTGGCCGCATAGATGACCAGAGCGTACTTCGAGTCGGTCCGCTCCACCAGTTCGTCGATGGGCGGGTAGGTGATGCCAACGGGGTTAGCTACGATTCCTGACATTCAGGTCTGTCTCCTTCTACCGCTGCGGACACGTGTCTCCACAGTCTCCCCCAGCCTAGTTCAGACCCATGATCTCGGCCAACTCTTTGACCGTCTCGTCCAGCTTGTCATTGATCACACAGACGTCGAACTCCGGAGCTGCGTCCAGCTCAACGCGAGCGGTCTCGAGGCGGCGGCTGCGTTCCTCCGGCCCCTCGGTTCCCCGACCAATCAGTCGACGTTCCAGTTCCTCCCAGGAGGGTGGCAGCAGGAAGATGAACCGAGCTTCCGGCAGTGTCTGTCGAACCTGCCGGGCCCCCGCCAAATCAATCTCTAACAGGACGGTCTTGCCCTCGGCCAGGGACTGCTCTACCGGCCCCCGAGGGGTGCCGTAGCTGTGGGCCCCGTGAACCACTGCGGACTCAAGCAGTTCCCCTCGCTCACGCATCCGCGCGAACTGGTCTTCATCGACGAAGTAGTAGTCGCGCCCATCCACTTCACCGGGACGAGGCGGCCGGGTGGTGGCAGAGACGGAGACTTCCAGTTGGGGATACTCGGCTTTCAGGGCCTTGACGACCGTCCCCTTCCCCACCGCGGTAGGGCCACAGATGACAAAGACCGGAACAGGATCGTGCATTCACACATTATTACACGAGGTTCTGAAAGTACTGAACAAGAGACTCTCGCTGTACGCAGCCCAGCCCCTGCACCCGCCGGGTGGGGATGATCCCCAAATCATCCAACGCTTGGCGGGCGCGCTGAGGCCCCACTCGTGGCAGTGCCCGCAGCAGGGACATCACTCTCATCTTGGCGATGGCTGAGTCCGTCTCGGACAGGGCAATCACCTCGGCCAAGGTCATCTCCCGGTTCTTCAACTGCGCCCCGATCTCTGCCCGCCGCTTCCTTGCGGCAGTGGCCATGGCCAGAGCTTCTTTGCGTTGTTCGGCACTCAGATGAGGTAGCGTCAATCTCATCACTCCCTAGTTATGACGAGGCTTCTTTTTGAAGCGCCCTTTTGTTTCCCTCAAAGATTACACAAATAGTTGCCGTTTTTGAACCGTTGGGGCATCTTTCGCACACAAACCGCCACTTGAACCCTTTCAACCGAAGTTTACTCCGTCGGCCCGGCCGCGCCTCGGCATTAATTATGTACGGTACCTAGCGCGTCATTGCGCTGAAAGATAATCTTGCTACGACGCATGATTGAGAGTTGTTCACATAGGACTGAACCGTCCGGTCGGACCACTTCAACATCTGAACAGACTTTGTCTAGACAGTTGCGTCTGGTATGGTTCCCGCCCCAATGAGACAGCGGGCCCGGAACTTAGTTCCGGGCCCGCTTGGTGCGCCTGTTTTACTCAAATTGGTCAGTATTCGTCGAGCAGCTCATCCCACAGCTCGTCGGTGGTGGCCTCGCCGGCGGGCGCTACCTCAGCCGGCACCGCCGGAACTTCGCCCTGCGCCAACAGGTCGCGCCGAATCGCATCGAGCACGGCGTTGACGAAGGCGGGTGAACGATCAGTCGAGATACTCTTCGCGATGGCCACCGCCTCGTCAATCGCCACAATCGGGTCGACGTCATCGCGATTGCCGATCATCTCCCAGACCGCCACCCGTAGAATCGCCAGATCCACCCCGGGCAGGCGGTCCAACGCCTTGATCTTCGAGTGCTTCTGGATCTGTCCGTCGATCTCAGAGCGGAACTGGGCCACCCCGCGGACAATCTGTCGCGAGTAGGCCGGCAGTGGAGTCTGCGCGGCGCTGACTAGCTGTCTCTGCGCCAGCAGGTCCAGCAGCTGCTCCCCATCGCGATCCAGTCCCTTCTGCTGCGCCTCAAAAATGACGTCAGCAGCACGCTTGCGCGCCTTCGTTCGCGACGAAAAGGTCCCCTGTTTCTTGGCCACGCTAGTCGTTGGCCCGCCCGGTGTACTCGCCCGACCGGGTGTCCACCTTGATCCGGGTGCCCTCTTCCAGGAACAGCGGCACCTGCACTTCGTAGCCGGTTTCCACGGTCGCGGGCTTGGTTCCGGCCGAGGAACGGTCACCCTGCAGACCCGGTTCGGTGTGGGTAATCTCCAGCACCACGGTGGCCGGCAACTCGACTGCCAGCACCTGATCGTCATGGAACGCAACGATGGCGTCCTGGTTTTCGACCATGTAGTTGGCGGCATCGGCCACGACCGATTCCGGAATGTTGACCTGCTCGTAGGTGTTCTTATCCATGAACACGTAGTCGGCCCCATCGCGGTACAGGTAGGTCATGTCGCGTCGGTCGACAGTGGCGGTCTCGACCTTGACTCCAGCGTTGAAGGTCCGATCGATGTTCTTGCCCGAGAGGACATTGCGGATCTTGGTTCGCACGAAGGCGGGGCCCTTGCCCGGCTTCACGTGCTGAAACTCGACCACCTGCCAGAGCTGTCCGTCGATTACCAGGACCATGCCGTTCTTCAAGTCATTTGTAGTTGCCACTGTCTCACCTGTTTTCTCAGCTAATTGTTCGGCGCTATTGTAACGCGAAACGCTGGCAGATCTCAGTCGCGACCTCTGCCGGATCGCGATCAACCGTGCTGATCTCGACTGCGCCGAGCGTCGAATACTGCTCGACCAGGGCGCGGACGTGGTCGCCAAACCAGCGCCGCGGTTGGCCCAGAGCCGCTGAACGAGGCGCATTCAGCCCGGTTCGCCGCGCGAGGGTAGTCAGGTCAGCCGTCAACGCCACCAGCACGCTGCCCGCGGCCCCCGCCTCGGCCATGAGTTCCGCCACTTTCGGGTCCCCGACAGCAGAGGGGAGCAGGGTGACGACGCCCGAGCTCCCCAGCGCCGCGGTCGCGGCCGACCGGATTTGCTCGCGAAACCGCTCCGGCTCGTCCGCCAGGGCCAGCTCGGCCAGAGTCTGCCCGGTTTGCGCCTCGATCACGTCTTCGGTCTCCACCACGGTCGTGTTCAGTTGCGCTGCCAGGGCCCGGCCCACCAGGGTCCGGCCCGAACCGGTTGCCCCGACCAGAATTACCACGGGCCTCACAGAATCACTCCTTCTGCTGCCTGTCGCACCTCGTCCTCGGTCACAGCTACGGTCTCCGGCTCGCCCAGCGCCCGCAGCAGCACGAACCTCAGCTGGGCCCCCCGCGTCTTTTTATCCGAATACATCAGCTCGATCAGTCGGTCCAAGTCCCCGCGGTAGGTGGTGGGGAGGCCGACGTCACCCAGCGCTTGTCGGTGCCGTTCCACCAGCTCCCCCCCGATCAGCCCGCGCCGGTGGGCCAACTGGGCAGCCAGCATCATCCCCACCGCGACGGCTTCCCCGTGTCGAACCCGAAAATCGGAGTCCAGCTCGATCGCGTGGGCCAGTGTGTGCCCGTAGTTCAGGATCTCCCGCAGCCCGGCTTCGGTAAAGTCCGCCGCCACCACCTGAGCTTTCACCTGCACTGCGCGGGCAATCAGTTCCTCCAGCACCACCCGGCCCGGCCCGGTGGCCCAGGCCACCTCCCGAACCCGGGGATGGTCGGCCACCAGCTCCAGAATCCTGGGATCCGCGATGAAGCCAGCTTTGATCACTTCCCCCATCCCGGCGGTAAAGTCGGCCTGGGGCAGGGTCCGGAGGAACTCGAGGTCCGCCGCCACCATCATCGGATGATAGAAGCTCCCGACCAGGTTCTTTCCGGCCTCAGTATTGATGCCAGTCTTGCCGCCAATGGCTGCATCGACCATGGCCAGAAGCGTGGTCGGAACGTGGAGGACGGCCACCCCCCGCAGCCAGGTGGCTCCGACGAAGCCGCCCAGATCGGTGGTTGCTCCGCCACCGAGGGTGACCACCAGGTCCTTCCGACCCAAATGCACCTCCCCGGCCCGGTGCCAGAGATGCTCCGCGGTCGAAATGGTCTTGGCCGCCTCCCCGTCGGGCAGGACTTCGACCCACACTTCCCGTTCGGTTCGGCGCAGGTGTTCGGCCAGCCGCTCGGCGGCCTCCGTGAGCGCCGGAGCCGTCACCAGCAGGATCCGCTCGCACTGATCCGGGATCTCATTTTCCACCGCTCGGCTCAGCTCAGACCCGATTACCACTCGGTAGGGTGAGTCCGCAGCCACGGTGACCACCCGGGCCGAGAGCAGCGCCCCGAGGACCTGGTCGACCACCCGCCCCACCGGCTCGGCGCTGGAATGGACGGTGACGTCAGCCAGTTCACGGTAGAGCGGGAGGCGTCGCTCGGCCAGTTCCCGCAGCCGAGTCACCGGATCCTGGGCCAGCAGCGGGCGCTTCTGATTCCGTCGCACCCGCCGAGTCAGCTCTTCAATCGGAGCCTCGATGTGAACCACCGTCGCCCCGGAAATCAGCTCTCGAACCGCCGGCGTCTCCACCGCGCCCCCGCCCAACGAAATGACTTCGGCTTCAAACAGTGCTGTTCGTATGGCTTCGGTCTCCAGGCGGCGAAACTCCGCCTCACCGTCCTCCGCGAAAATGCGGTCAATCGCCTTGCCCGCCTGCTCGACCACCAGCTCGTCCGTGTCCAAGTAGACGGCTGCCAGCGCCGTCGCCAACCGCTTTCCGACCCGACTTTTGCCCGCGCCGGGCATACCGATCAAAACCACCGGCAACTGGACCCGTTCCGGCAGGATCATGCTTCCTCCCCCGCGCGCAGGTGTTCACTCAGGTACTCCTGGTACCAGGCCAGGTGGGCCTGCGCTTCTTCCACGAATCGACCGCCGACTCGCTCATCAAGCGCCCGGGCCAACTGCAAAGCCACCGTGGCTTCAGCGATAACGGCGCCCGGGACAATCTGGCAGGTGTCCGAGCGCTGGTGGAACGGCTCGGTCGCGGTCCCGGTGGCCAGGTCTACGCTCCGCAAGCCCTTGGGTACGGTTGAGATCGGCTTGAATCCGGCGCGCACCACCAGGGGCTGGCCGTTGGTCGTGCCCCCCTCCAGGCCCCCCGCGTGGTTGGACAGGCGAGCCAGCTGGCCGTCCTCATTCCAGACCATTTCGTCGTGCGCGGCCGAACCAAACTGGTGGGCCTGTACGAAACCGTCGCCAATTTCCACAGCCTTGACCGACTGGATGCTCATGAGCGCTCCCGCCAGTCGGGCGTCGAGCCGGTCGCGCTCGTTCACGTGCGTGCCGAGCCCAAGCGGAACGTTCCACGCCACCACCTGTGCCACCCCGCCCACCGTGTCGCCCTCGGTCTTGGCCCGGTCGATAGTCTGCTGGAAGGCCCGTGCTACTGCCGGATCCAGATTCCGAACCGGTGATTGGTCCAGCGCCCCCATCTCGTCGGGGGTGGGCAAGCGGTTCGACTCGTCTCGAGTCGGTCCGACCGCCACCACGTTTGAAACCACCTGGATCTGGCTGACCGCCGCCAAATACGCCTTGGCGCAGGCACCGAGCGCCACCCGGGCGGCCGTTTCCCGAGCGGAGGCACGTTCGAGGATGTTGCGCGCATCAGAGTGGTGGTACGACAGCATCCCGGCCAAGTCTGCATGCCCGGGACGCGGGCGCGTCAGCGGCCGGTTCCGAGCCATCTCCCGCTGGTCTCCGCGTCCAGCGTCAACCATCAGCGACTCCGGCGGAACCGGATCGGCACTCATCACGGTTTCCCACTTGGGCCATTCGGAGTTGCCGATCTCGATTGCGATCGGCGCCCCGGTCGTGCGTCCGTGCCGCACACCCGACAGAATGCGCACTTCGTCCTGCTCAAACTTTTGCCGGGCACCCCGCCCATAGCCGAGTCGGCGCCGTGCCAACTCGTCTGCGATCGTCTGGGTGGTGAGGGGCACTCCGGCGAGCATCCCCTCGATCAGCGCTACTAGAGCCGGGCCGTGCGATTCCCCGGCGGTGGTCCATGTCAACATAGCTCCAGTGTTCCACACCCGGGTCGGTCCTTCGCCCCGGCCTACGGCATTTGGGCGCTACCAACCGGCCCCGCATACTGCCCCCAGCAGCAGGAACGGGCCAAATGCCAGGGTCTGGCGCGAACGGGTGACCGCGACGAACAGGAGTGCTGCCGTCAGGGCCACAACCAAACCGGCGGGTCCGGACTCCAGACCCAGCACCGCGGCCAGGATCACGTCCCCTCGCCCCACCTGACCCCACCTCGCCCCCACGGCCAAGGGCACGGCCCACCAGAGGGCCCCGAGCGGATCGACCTTCGAGGTGAGGACCAGCTCCACCGCCAGCAGCAGGCTTAACTCCAGGGGCAGCCGCCGGCTCACGCCATCCACCAGGGCGCTCACCAGTCCGAGCTGAACCATCACCCCGGGGACCGGCACCGGGACTAGGAAGGCCAGCGTCGTAGCGAAGATGGGGATGGCCAGCCAGGTGGCGGGCGGCAGCCCGGGACTGTAACGACGGTGCCAGTGCGGCGCGCGAAGCACACACCAGCACACGTTCAACCACAGCATCGAGTCCCCTTTCCGGGGACGGCTACTTGCTGGCGGCCACCACCTCGCGGTAGACCGGCTCGAACGCGACTTCGTGCCCGCTCATCAATTTGACCTGTGCCAACCCCTGATAAACCAGCATGGCCAGCGGGTCGATCACCAGGGCGCCGGCGTCCACGAATGTCTGCGTCAGCTCAGAGTGGGCCGCATAGGTGACATCCAGCAGGATCTGATCCGGTCGGGGAGCCGCAAACTCCACCAGTTGGGCGGAAGCTTCCGCCGGGACGGTCGAGAGCACCAGGTCGGCCCGGGACAGTACCTCCCGAACCAGGTCGGTGCGATCCCACTTGATCGGGGTAAAACTCACTCCGAGCCGGCCGGCGGCCAAGGTGACGTTGCCGGCCCCCTGAAAACTGCGCCCCACCACCGAAACCTGATCGAACCCGAGGGTCATGGCCGCAGCCAAAGCGGACGAGGCCGTGGCCCGCGTTCCAATTATCACGGCCTGTTTTCGCGCCGCGCGATTCTGCGCGGCAAATTCTTCCAGCGTGTCCCCGAACGGGGCGCGAACCGACTCGACTATGCCGTGCACGTCGGTATTGAACGCCCCCCAGAGTCCCGCGGCCGGCACCAGCGTATTCGCCGCCCCCACCGTCTTAGCCAGCCCGTCGGACACGTCGGCGAACGAGAGCGCCACCTGCTTGCACGGCATGGTCACACTGATTCCGGCGCAGTCTCCGTCCAGGCTCTCGGCGAACTCCGGGAACGATGATTCAGTCACCTCGAACTGCCGATACTCCCAGTCCAACCCGGCTAGCCGGTACGCCGTTCGATGCAGGACCGGAGAGAGCGAATGGGCAATCGGAGACCCGATGACCGCCGCCCACCGAGTCATTGGCGACACTCCCCCGGGTTCTCTTCGCACCACTGCTGCAACTGTTCGGTCAGCGTCTGCAACTCGTCGTGCGAGTCGGTGAAGACGGTCTCGCCGGTCGTCAGGTTGACGGTGACAAAGTAGAGCCAGTCACCCTCGGCCGGGTGCAGCACCGCTTGGATCGCCGCGGCTGAAGGGCTCGCGATCGGTCCGGCCGGCAACCCCTTCACCTTGTAGGTGTTGTACGGGTTGTCATCGTCAAACGCGGCCGAATCGGGCAGTCCCCCGGTTCCACCGACCCCGTAGGCCACGGTGGAATCCATCTGCAGCATCCCGCGAGTCGGGCCCTCCGGATCCGCGATCCGGTTCTCAATCACGCGAGCCACCTTGGGCATGTCTTCTTCCCGGTTCACCTCGCGCTCAACAATAGAGGCCTTGATCAGGGTTTCCTGCCACTTGTCCTCCGGCACCCCTTCGGACTTGAGGTAGTCGACCGTCCCCTTGACCATCTCGGAGAAGACCTCGGTCGGGGTGCTGGTCGGTGAGAAATCGTACGAGCCGGGCCAGAGCCACCCCTCCAGGTTCCCCTTGGCGGCGGCGGGCAGATCGGTAACGCCCGACGGGTCGTCCACCACGGCGTTGACCTCGTCGGCGCTAAAACCGGCCACCGTCTCCAGCTTCTCGGCAATCTGCGAGACCGTCTGACCCGGATTGACCGTGATGGTGTTTTCCTTCCGGTTCGTCTCATCCAGCAGTGCTGCCAGTGCATCCACCGCTGGAATCTGCGTGTGGAGGGTGTAGGTTCCCGGCTTGATCGAGGCGGCCGCCGGGTTGGCGTCAAAGGCGCGGGTAAAGGCGGCCACGCTCTTGACCACGTCGGCATCCACCAGGGCCTGGCCGATTTCCGAGCCGAGGGCGCCCGGCTCCACCGTGACTTCGACTGTCGGGTGGTTGGCGGCTTCCGGGCCGGTCAGGTCAACCGCCGGGTAGTCATCAGCAGCTCGCAGCCCCGGGCCACCCTGGAGGCTCCCGAGGGCCCACCAGAGTCCGACCCCAATCGCGGCCAAAATAACTATCGCGATCAGCGCGGTCCAGAGGCGCCGACGCAGCTGGCGGGACTTCTTCTTTTTGGTTGCCACTTCCGTCTGCCGCGGGCCGGCAGCGGGCAAAATCGGTTGCGCTCCGGTGGCGGGCGAAACCCGCTTCGGGAACGGTGATTCAAACGTCGGACCCGACTCGGTGACCCGGGGAAAACTCGGGCCCGACTCGTCGCTCGGCGATTCGGGTACTGCCGGCGCTTCCGGTTCGGCGACGGGAGCCCAATCCGCGGGCTCCGCCTCGCTCACCACCGGCGTTTCCACCTGAACTTCCTCTGGCTGCACCGTTCGGGGCCGACGAGGTGGCTCTCGCCGAGTGGGAGGAGTCGAAGTGGGTTCGACCGGGGCTTCCGGCAGCTGCGCCTCGGGGGCCCCGGCATCCTCGCCCGCGGGCCGCTGGGGAATCCGCGCAGCGTGAAGCTCTTTCCGCGATGGGAAGGGCGGAGCTAGCCGGTTTGGCGGTTGAACACCATTATTCGAATCACTCACTACCGTTCCTCTCGTCCGGGGACACTTTTTCGATTGGCTCACCCGGAGGCAGGCCGGTGGCCCGCTCAGAGGCCAATGCCTGCTCCAAGATCACCTGGGCCGCCACCTGGTCCACGATCATCCGTTGCTGGGCCTGAGACAGACCCGCCTCGGTCAGCCGACCGTGTGCCTGGTTAGAGCTTAGCCGCTCATCCACTAAACATACGCGGGTTTTGGGGAGCCTTCGTTTGAGTGCCCGCCCAAAGGACCGAGCCATCCGAGCCGACTCGCCCTCTCCCCCAGCCAAATGCAGCGGGAGGCCGATCACCACTTCAATCGCCTCGTACTCGCGAACCAGCGCCACGATTCGGCGCAAATCCTGCCCGCGACGGTCCCGCGGAACCGTCTCCAGGGGGAGGACCAGGACACCCGCTTGATCCGAGCGCGCCACTCCGACCCGGACGGATCCCACATCCACCCCCAGGCGGATTCCCGCGCGCACGATCAGAGGCTTCCGATCTCGCTGAGGATTCGGTCGAGGGCGGTCGGCATCGCCGAGACCTCGGCCCCGCCACCCTGGGCAATGTCGTCCTTGCCGCCGCCGCCACCACCGAGAGCCTGGGCCCCCACCCGGACCAGTTGGCCGGCTTTGGCCCCGCGCTCGCGGGCGGACTGGTTGGTCGCCACCACCACGAGCGGCTTTCCGGCCGCCTCGCCAATAGCCACCACAATCGTGGGCGAGTCCTCTCCCAGTTGTGTCCGAAGTTCCAGCGCGGCGGAGCGAACCGCATCGGCAGCCCCGACGTCGCCGAGGATTCCGGCCGCCACTTTGAAGTCACCCAGATACCGGGCTTCCTGCGCCAGGCTGGCGATTTGCCCACTCAGGAGCTCGGTCCGCAGCTGGGAGATTTCCTTCTCCCGGTCCTTCAGCCGATCCAGCAGCCCCGAGACTTTCTCCGGCAACTCTTCCGGCCGACCTTTCAGCAGGTTCGAGAGCTGGGAGACCAGCGCGTGCTCGACCGCCTGGAACTGGTAGGCGCCGTCCCCAACCAGGGCGTCAATCCGGCGCACCCCGGAGCCGATCGACGACTCGCCCAGGACTGCAATCCGCCCAATGTGTCCGGTGGCGGGAACGTGCGTTCCGACGCACAGTTCTTTCGACCACCCATCTCCGATGGTGACTACCCGGACTTCTTTGCCGTACTTCTCCCCGAACAGCGCCATCGCCCCGAGGGCCCGAGCATCTTCGAGCGCCATCGTACGGTCCCAAACCTCCAGGTCCCCAGCCAGCTTCTCGTTGACCAGCGACTCCAGATCAGACATTTGCGTCCCGGTCAGGGCCTTGCCGTGCCGGAAATCGAACCGCATCCGCGACGGCGAGTTCTCCGAGCCGGCCTGGGTTGCCTGCTTGGAGACCACCTCGTGCAGGGCCTGGTGGACCATGTGGGTGGCGGTGTGCGCGCGCGCAATGGCCAACCGGCGGTCGGTATCAATCCGAGCTTCCGCCTGGTCGCCAAGAGCGATGTCTCCCCCGCGCAGCTGACCGGTGTGGACAAACAGGCCTTTGATCGGGGCCTGGACGTCGGTCACCTCAATCACAGCCCCGTTCGGGAAGGCGATTTCGCCGTGATCGGCCAACTGGCCGCCCGACTCGGCGTAGAACGGGGTCCGGTCCAGGATCACCTGAACTTCCTGCTCGCCGGTCGCGGCCGGAACCGCTTCGCCCGCGACCAGGATGCCCGCAACCGTCGCCTCGTTCACGCTGTGGTCGTACCCGGTGAACTGACTGCCGCCGCCGATGGTCTGGGCAATCCGGTGGTAAACCGAGGAATCCAGGTGACCCGACTTCTTGGCCAGGTTATCTGCCCGGGCCCGCTGCTTCTGCTCGTTCATCAGCGCTCGGAAGCTGTTCTCGTCGACCTGGACGCCCTTTTCCGCGGCCATTTCCAGGGTCAGATCGATCGGGAACCCGTAGGTGTCGTGCAGGGCAAAAGCCTGCTCCCCCGACAGGGTGGCCGGCGCCTCCGCCGTCTTCTCCGCCAGGGCCTGATTCACGGCCAAATCCAAAATGGTGGTGCCAGCGTCCAGCGTCCGCCGGAAGCTCTCCTCTTCCCCGAAGGCCACCTCGGAGATGGTCTCCCAATTGGTCAGCAGATCCGGGTACGAGGGGGCCATCGCGTCGCGGGAAACCGGCAGCAGCGCCGGCAGGGTCGGCTCGTCCACGCCGAGGAGGCGCATCGAGCGGACGGCTCGGCGAATCAGCCGACGCAGCACGTAGCCGGCGCCGTCGTTGCCCGGGCGCACGCCGTCGTTGATCAGCATCATTGACGAGCGCACGTGGTCGGCCACCACCCGGAGCCGGACATCGTGATCCGGATTGGTGCCGTAGCGCTGCCCGGAAATCTCTTCGGCCTGGGTGATAACGGGGCGAACCTCGTCAATCTCGAACAGGTTCGGCTTGTCCTGCAGGACGAAGGCCAGGCGCTCCAGCCCCGCCCCGGTGTCAATCGCTTTGCGATCTAGTTCGTGCAGCAGCGGGTAGTCCTTACCGGCTCCCTCCCCGCGCATGTACTGGTCAAACACGAGGTTCCAGAGCTCAAGGTAGCGATCGCCGCCCGGATCGACGGTGCCGCCCACCGCCTCGGGACCGTACTCGGGGCCCCGGTCAATGTGCCATTCGGCGCAGGGGCCGGCCGGACCGGGCTGTCCCGTGTCCCAGAAGTTCTCTTCCCGCGGCAACCGAACGATGTGCTTGGGATCCAGGCCGATCTGCTTGGTCAAAATGCGGTAGGACTCGTCGTCCTGATCCCAGATGGTCACCCAGAGGCGGTCCGCATCGAGGCCATACTTGCCTTCATCGACCGGGCCGGAGAGCAGATCGAACGCGTAGTTAATCGCTCCCTCTTTGAAGTAGTCGCCAAAGCTGAAGTTGCCATTCATCTGGAAGAACGTGCCGTGCCGGGTCGTGTGTCCGACATTGTCGATATCGTTGGTCCGCAGGCACTTCTGCACCGACGCCACCCGCGGCCACGGAGCCTCTTCTTCCCCGATGATGTAGGGAATGAACGGCACCATTCCCGCCACGGTGAAAAGCAGCGATGGATCGGGCGAGATCAACGAGACTGAGGGACGCAGTTCGTGGTCGTTCGCGGCAAAGTAATCCAGCCAGCGCTGACGGATCTCAGCGGTGCGCATTCGTCCTCCCGGTTAGGTCTTAGTCAAGGCCATTGTAGTGGCGAACTCAAACGGCTCGGCCATTCGTTCACATTGATAGCAAGAGCGGCCCCCGAGTACCACCGTGGTGGGATCCCGGGGACCGCCAGTTGCCTAGGGCATCTGCTCGCTTTAGCGAGAGTAGTATTCAACCACCATCTGCACGTCGCAGGTGACCGGAACCTCGTCGCGTTTGGGGCGCCGCACGAGGGTGGCCTTCAGGCTTTCCAGCTCTACGTCGAGGTAGGCGGGAACTGCGGGCAGCACGTCCCGGTGTGAACCGGCGGCAGCCACCTGGAACGGCACGGTGGTCTGGGACTTCGGCTTGACCTGGATGACCTGTCCCGGCTTGACCCGGAACGAGGGCTTGTCGACGATCTTGCCGTCAACCAGAATGTGGCGGTGAACCACCGACTGGCGGGCCTGAGCGGTGGTGCGGGCGAAGCCGGCGCGGAGCACCAGGGCGTCGAGACGCATTTCGAGCAGCTCGACCAGGTTCTCACCGGTCAGACCCTTTTCGCGGCGGGCCTCTTCGAAGGTCCGAGCCATCTGAGCTTCGCGAATCCCATACTGGGCGCGCAGACGCTGCTTTTCCTTCAACCGAACGGCGTAGTCGGATTCCTGGCGACGACGCGAACGGCCGTGCTCACCGGGACCGTAGGGGCGACGCTCGAAGTAGCGAACGGCCTTCGGGGTCAGGGGCAGGCCGAGGGCACGCGACTGCCGGACCTGCTTGCGGGAACGATTTCCTGCCATAGTTTTACTTCTCCTGTTTCGTTGTCATGCGAACCATTGGCTCGCATGGGATCAACCACTCGGGCTAAGATCCCAGGCGCTGCACACGGCGTGCAGCAACTTCAATAGGTTACCGCATGTCCAGAATTTCTCTGAGCATGGCTAGCCTTTTCGTGAGGATTGCCTCATTTCCCCGCTCGGAGGGTCGATAGTAGCGGGCCGCCACCAGGTCGTCCGGCAGGTACTGCTGGGAGGCCACCGCGTGGGGGTAGTCGTGGGCGTAGCGGTACTCAACCCCGTGCCCCAGCGACTTCGCGCCCGAATAGTGGCTGTCGCGCAGATGAAGCGGAACCGGCCCGCCCTTCCCTTCGCGCACATCCTTCAGCGCCTCGCCAATTCCCACCGTCACCGAGTTGGATTTCGGGGCCAGCGCCACCGCCAGGGCCGCCTCGGCCAAAATCAGCTGGGACTCGGGCATGCCCACCTGCGCCACCGCCTGGGCGGCCGCCACGGCTGTCTGCAACACACTGGTGTCAGCCAGGCCCACCTCTTCCGCCGCTGCGATCATGATCCGACGGCAGATAAAGCGTGGGTCCTCCCCGGCTTCGATCATCCGAGCCAAATAGTGAAGCGTGGCGTCGGGATCGGAGCCGCGCATCGACTTAATGAAGGCCGAAGCCACGTCGTAGTGCTGATCCTCATCCCAGCGCACCAGCGCGGTGTTAGCCGCCTGAGAGACAAACTCCGGCGTCAGCGTCCGCTCACCCCGTTCAGCCGCCACCCCGGCGGTGGCCTCCAGCAGGGTCAACCCGCGCCGCGCATCGCCGCCCGCTAGCCGAACCAGCGCGGCCAGCGCCTCGTCTTCCAACTCAAACTTGCCCTGCAATCCACGCTCATCCCCCACGGCCCGGGTCAGGGCAATCCGAATGTCCTCCTCACTCAGCGAGCGCAGCACCAGGAGCAGCGAACGCGACAGGAGCGGCGAAATCACGGAGAAACTTGGATTCTCGGTCGTCGCCGCCACCAGGGTCACCCACCGGTTCTCGACCGCCGGCAGGAGCGAGTCCTGCTGCGCCTTCGAAAAGCGGTGCACCTCGTCCACAAACAGGACGGTGGGAACCCCGGACGAGGCGAGGCGATGCTTGGCCCCGGTAATCACCTCGCGCACGTCCTTCACCCCGGCGCTAACCGCAGACAACTCGACAAAACGGTAGCCGGACTCTCGGGCAATCAGGTAGGCCAGCGTGGTCTTCCCGGTTCCCGGCGGCCCCCACAGGACCACCGAAGAGAGCCCGGTCGACTCGTCCGAGGCGGGGCTCAGGAGCCGGCGCAAGGGTGAGCCCGGCTCCAACAGGTGGTCCTGACCCAGCACCTCACTCAGCGAGCGTGGGCGCATCCGCACGGCCAGCGGCGCGTTAGGTCCCGCGTCCGGCAAGCCGTGATTGTCAGTGCCGAGCGCGTCGAACAGGTCCACTACTCAAACAGTTCGGTTGAGCCGGCCCCAACCCGAACTACCTCGGGATAGCCGGGCGTAAAGTCCACCACCGTGGTGGCGCCCTCGTCGCCGACCGGGCCTTCCACCACGACGTCGACCTGGTTTCCGACCTCCTCAATCACCTGCTCCGAGTCGGTCAGCGGCTCATCCTGCCCGGGCAGGATCAAGGTGGAACAGAGGAGCGGCTCCCCCAGTTCGGCCACAATCGCCTGGGTAGTATTGTGATCCGGCAACCGGACCCCGACCGTATGCTTCTTCTTGTTCAGCGTCATTCGCGGAACTTCCTTAGTTCCGGTCAGAATGAAAGTGTACGGTCCGGGCGTCAGGGCCTTGATTGCCCGGAACGCCTTGTTGTCAACAATCACCAGTTCCCCAATCTGGGCAAACGAGTGACACAGCAAAGAGAAGTTGTGCTTCTCATCCAGTCGGCGGATCTCACGAATCCGATCCATTCCGGCCTTGTTGCCCATCTTGCAGGCAACGGCGTAGCCGGAGTCGGTCGGGAGGGCGATCACCCCGCCCGAGTTGAGCACATCCACCACCTGGTTGACCAGGCGGGATTGCGGATTGTCTGGGTGTAGTTCGATGGCGCGCATGGGATCAGTCTACGCGGTTCCACCGACAGCTACTGAAGAAGCGACCCCAACTGTGTTCGAGATTGTTCTATTTTGAACTAGCACACCTGTTCGATTGCGTGCTACACTAGAGCATGGCTACCAAGACAGCGCAGGCACCGGGAGGCACCGATACTGCCGCTCAGATCCACGCCGTCTTTGAGCAGGCTTTGAGCCGGGTAGACCAGATTGCCGCCCTCGATAACCTCAGCCAACTGGGCGACGAAGAGTTTATCGAGTTCACTCGTGGCGTCGAGAGCTGGGGCAGAAAGATCGAAGCGCTCCGGATCGGCTGCGCGGCCGAAGCCAACGTTCGCACTCACCAACGCCCTGCGGACGAGAGCCTGGCCGGGAAGTTGGGCTGCGGGTCCACGATTGAGCTGCTGCAACGCTTGAGCGGGGCGTCACGGAACTCGCTGCGCCAACGCATCCGGACCGGACGACACGTTACTCCTTCACTGTCTCTTCAGGGTGAGGTGCTGGTGCCAAAATACCAGTACGTTGCCGGCGCACTTGGCGACGGTCAGCTTTCTGCCAGCGTGGCGGATCTGGTCATCCAAACCCTGCGCTACGGGGCTGGGGCGGATCCGGCGAAGCTTGACTATGCCGAACGATGCTTGGTGGAGACCGCGACCGGAGTGTCGCTTGGGACCGGGAACGAGGTAGGCCTGCCGGCGCATTACGACGACATGCGCGTGGTCTGTCGGACCTGGGCACAGTTCCTCAATCAGGACGGGTCAGCTCCCGCTGACGACGACATTATGCCCCGACGCGGGTTCAGCTTCGGTCCTGAACGACGCGGGTTGGTGCCCGTGAGAGGCAACCTGGTGCCAGAGGTGGCCGCTCTGCTCCAATCATTGTTCGATGCCATCTTGTCGCCGCGGGTAAAGGACACCGGCCTGCAGGAACTGCCGCTAGGAGACCCGGACGACTCCTCACTCCAGCACCGAGATCGGCGAACCGTAGTGCAGAAGCAACACGATGCCCTCGCCACCATCCTGGGCGCAGTCCCTCAAGACCCGGAGATCCCAATGTTGGGCGGGGCCCCGGTGACCGTCATGATTCAGACGACGGAAGAGGAAGTCCGGCATGGCCGGGGCGGCTGGCTTCACGGAGCCCAGGGGCGGTGGACTCGGATCGGCGCGAACGCGGTCAACCACTCGGCCTGCATCGGGGCGACCCAACTGTACTCTCAACGCAAAAACGGTCAGATCACGGCGCTTGGAACTTCGGCCCGGATCTTCACTGCGAACCAGCGCAAAGCGATCTTGTCCCGGGACAAGGGTTGTGTGATTCCGGGCTGCACGGTCCCGGGCAACTGGTGCGAAATCCACCACGTGATCCCCCACGTACTAGGCGGTGAAACCCACACCGACAACGGAGTGCTGCTTTGCTACTACCATCACCGGAACCTGGACCAGAACGGTTGGAGGATCCAGATGGAGGGTGGTGCGCCGCAGGTGCAGGCTCCCGGATGGCTTGATCCCAGTCGGCGTTGGCGACCAGCTCGGCCCCCAACGCTTCCGGCCCAGCGGCAGGTGCTCAGGGTATAGAACCGGCCCCGCTCCGAAGAACAGGGCCGGCCGAGAGACTACTTGTCAGATTCAGGTTCGGACTTCTTAGGTTTCGCGTCCACTCCAGCTTCTTTCCGCTGCTCCGGAGTGATCGGTGCGGGGGCGCCGGTCAGCGGATCAAAGCCGCCACCCGACTTCGGGAACGCAATCGCGTCTCGAATCGACTCGGTGTGCGCCAGCAGGGAGACAATCCGGTCCCACCCGAAGGCGATCCCGCCGTGCGGCGGAGCACCGTACTGGAACGCGCCCAAAAGGAACCCAAACTGCTCCTGAGCCCGTTCCTGATCGATGCCCATCACCTTGAAGACACGCTCCTGCATATCCCGGCGATGGATACGGATCGAACCGCCACCGATTTCGTTGCCATTGCAGACGATGTCGTAGGCAGAGGCCAAGGCGTGGCCCGGGTCCTGTTCGAAGTTATCCGCCCATTCGGGCTTGGGCGAAGTGAAGGCGTGGTGAACCGCGGTCCAGGCGCCCTCTCCAACGGCCACGTCTCCTTCGTCCACGGCTTCCGACGTGGGCTTGAACAGCGGGGCATCGACGATCCAGACAAACGCCCACGCGTCCTCATCGATCAGGTTGCAGCGGTGGGCAATCTCCAGTCGGGCGGCTCCCAGCAGGGCGCGGGAGGCTGACGGCGCCCCGGCAGCGAAGAAGACACAGTCGCCGGGGTTGGCGCCCACCTTGTCAGCCAGGCCCGCGGCCTCGGCTTCCGACAGGTTCTTGGCCACCGGTCCCGCCAGGGTACCGTCGTCCTTCACGGTGATGTACGCCAGGCCCTTGGCCCCGCGAGACTTGGCCCATTCCTGCCACTTGTCAAACGTGCGCCGCGGCTGAGACGCCCCACCCGGCATCACCACGGCTCCCACGTAGGGGGCCTGGAACACGCGGAACGAAGTGTCCTTGAAGTACTCGGTCAGGTCGGTCAGCTCGTAGCCAAAGCGCAGGTCAGGCTTGTCGGAACCGAATCGTTCCATCGCCTCCAAGTACGGCATCCGAGCGATCGGCGTTTCCAGTTCATAGCCGGCTTCTGCCCACACGGCTTTGAGGACGTCCTCGGCCACCCGCATGACGTCGTCCTGTTCGACGAAGCTCATCTCGATGTCCAGCTGGGTGAACTCAGGCTGACGGTCGGCGCGGAAGTCCTCGTCGCGGTAGCAGCGGGCAATCTGGAAGTACCGCTCCATCCCGGCCACCATCAGCAGCTGCTTGAACAGCTGGGGCGACTGCGGCAGCGCGTACCACGACCCCGGCGACAGCCGAGCTGGCACCAGGAAGTCGCGCGCCCCTTCCGGGGTGGACTGGGTCAAAGTCGGGGTTTCAATCTCCACAAAGTCGTGGCTGTACAGCACTTCCCGCGCGGCCCGGCTGATCTTTGAGCGCAGTCGGAGGGGGAACTGGGCCGCCGGGCGACGCAGATCCAAGTAGCGGTACTTGAGCCGAACTTCCTCACCGGCAGTGGGGGCATCCTCGTGCGTGGACACCTGGAAAGGCAAGGGAGCCGCCGAGTTCAACACCTCGACCCGGTCCCCCAACACCTCGATGTACCCGGTCGGCAAGTCTGGGTTCTCGTTGCCTTCGGGCCGCTTGGCCACCTCCCCGGTGACCCGCAGCACGTACTCGTTTCGCAGCTCGTGAGCGACACTTTCATCGCGAACCACCACCTGCGCCACGCCGGAGGCATCGCGCAGATCCACGAACACAACTCCACCGTGATCGCGCCGGCGATCAACCCAACCGGTCAGGGTGACGGTGTCCCCCACCCGATCCAATCCCAATTGGCCCACTGTGTCAGTCCGTAGCACCGAGATTCCTTTCGTCATACTGGCATTACCGTCGAGTTTACGCGTTTTTGCGCTAGGCGGTTCTCGCGCAGCCGTGGTCCACGGCCGATGGTGCGCGATCTCACCCAACCTGAATCGGCCAGAAATCCCGCCGGTGCCAGTAAACTAGGACAGTTGCCAACTTCGGCTTTCGCATCTTTTCCAGAAAGGCCAACGTGCCCCACGCATCACTTCCGGTGGATCCGGAACAGTCTGAAATCACCACCACTTTTTCCGATCTAGGGCTGGGCCAGCAGACGCTCTCAATCCTCGATCGACTCGGGTTTGTCACTCCGACGCCTATTCAAACCGCCGCTATTCCGGTCCTCAGCCAGGGCCGGGACGTGGTCGGCATCGCCCAGACTGGCACCGGCAAGACCGCTGCGTTCGGTTTGCCGCTTCTGGAAGCTATCGATCCGCACCAGCGGGAAGTGCAGGCGCTGATTCTGGCCCCCACTCGGGAGCTGGCACTGCAGACCTCGCAGGCGCTGGAACAGTTTGCCGCGGGTCGGAAGATCGACGTAGTCGCCGTCTACGGCGGAGCGCCCTACGGGCCGCAACTGCATGCTCTTCGGACCGGCGCCCAGGTAGTGGTGGGCACCCCCGGTCGGGTAATCGACCTGATCGAAAAGAAGGGCGCCCTCAACCTGGGTGCGGTTCGCTACTTCGTCCTCGACGAGGCCGATGAGATGCTCCGGATGGGTTTTGCGGAGGACGTCGAACAGATCACCGGAGCACTGCCGGATTCGCGGCTGACCGCCCTGTTCTCCGCCACCATGCCGGCCGCGATCGAACGGGTCGCCAAGCAGCACCTGCAGGATCCCGTGCGTCTGGAAGTCTCCACGGCCGCCTCCACGGTGGACACGATTCGACAGACCTACGCGGTTGTTCCGCCTCGGTTCCGCTTTGAGGCCCTCACCCGGGTCCTAGCCGTGCGCGACGGCGGCGCGACCATCGTTTTCGTCAAGACGCGACAGGACGCCGAAGAAGTCTCGTTGGACCTGGCCGCACAGGGGTTCCGCGCCGCCGGCATCTCCGGCGACGTCGCCCAGACCGATCGGGAACGCCTCGTCTCCCGGCTTCGCTCAGGGCATCTCGACGTCCTGGTCGCCACCGACGTGGCCGCCCGAGGTTTGGACGTTGAGCGGATCGGCCTCGTGGTGAACTACGACGTACCCCGCGAACGCGAGGCCTACGTGCACCGGATTGGTCGGACCGGGCGCGCCGGGCGCGACGGCGAATCCCTCACCTTCTTCGGTCCCCGCGATCGGTTCCAGCTGCGCCAAATCGAGCGTCTCACCGGCGAACGGATGGAAGAGGTTCACGTGCCTTCGCGGGCCGAGGTGACCCAGGTCCTCGCCCAGCGCAAGCTCAGTTCTTTGGCTGAGCTGCCGGCAGGCCCCACCAGCGACCTGCTGCAGCAGGCCCTCAACGACCAGTTGGCCACCGGGGTTTCCCTGCACGAGCTGGCCCTGCGGATGCTCGCGGAACTAACCGGGACCACAAGCGCCAAGGCTTCTCGCCCGACCCACATTTCCGAGGCGGTAGTGGATCAGGACGGATACTTCCTTTCCGCCGAGTTCACCGGCCAGGGTGGCAAGCGCGAGCGTCGCAGCGAGCCGGTGAGTCGCGGCAAGGGTCACCCCGGACGCCAAGACGTCGACTTCCAGCATCGCTACCGGGTCGAGGTGGGCCGAAAAGACGGCGTCACCCCGGGAGCCCTGGTGGGGGCGATTGCAGGCGAAGGCGGACTGACCGGAGCGGACGTGGGACACATCAACATCTTCCCGTCCTTCTCGCTGGTCGAGTTGGCCGAAGGCCTCTCCCCCAGTCAGGTGAAGCGGATTGGTCGCGCAACCGTCCGTGGTCGCCGCCTTCGCATTAGCGAAGACTCGGGCCCCACCCAACGGAAGACCCGGTTCGCCGACCGGTCCAAGCACAAGCGCCGTTAGGCTCCTAGTGCTTGAGGCCGGCTGCCCGGCGCACGTACGGATTTGATTCCAGCTCTTGGCCCCAGGTGGTCTTGGGTCCGTGCCCGGGCAGCAGCACCGTGTGCGGATCCAGCGCGTTCGCCAGTGTCCGCAGACTCTCGCGCATCTCGGTTTCATCTCCCCCGGGCAGGTCGGTGCGACCGACGGAACCGGCAAAAATGACATCGGCGGAGAACGCCGTCGGCGCCTGCAGTTCCTGCCCGTCGAATACCACCTGGCCCCCAATCAGGACCACGGCCGATCCGCGGGAATGTCCGGGAGCCGGCAGCAAGTTCAGGTAAATGTGCGGCAGGATTTCCCAACTGCCGGTGGGAGCATCTTCCACCCGCTCCGGCTCGACCCATTCGGTGGGGAGCTCGGTCAGTTGGTCGAATCCGAGCTGGCCGAGGGGGTCGCGCAGCCAGTCTCGATCCGGACCCGGAATATACGTGGGCGTGTTCTCGCCTCCCAGCCCCGCTACCTGCGCGGCTTCCCACACGTGATCCGGGTGACCGTGAGTCAGCAGGACTGCTCCCACCCGTTTGCCCAGCTCGGACAGTCGCTGGTTCACCTGCAGGAACGCGCCCAACCCGGGATCAACCACGACCACCTGGTCGGAGCCGTCCTCAAACAGCAGATAGCAGTTCGCGTCGAACAGATCGGTTGGCAGGGTTTCGATTTGCAGCTTCGCCATCGTTCTGCCTCAGTTCATCGACTCTTGCACCAGTTTCAGCCAGGATCGTTTTGTCTCCAGCGCTTCGGTGATGTCTCGGACCTGGTCGGCGTAGCCGTCCGCCTGCGCCGCGGCCAACTCCCGTTCCAACTCGGCAATCGAGTCCTCCAGTTGGGAGAGCATTCCTTCTGCCCGAGCCTGCGTTTCCGGGTTGGACCGACGCCACTCAGCCTCTTCCGCCTGCCGAACGGCCTCTTCCACGGCCCGAAGCCGACCTTCCACCTTGGCGCCTTCGCGGTTTGGCAGCCGTCCGCTTTCCTCCCACTGGTCCTGAATAGCCCGCAGCTTTTGCTTGGCTTCTTCCAGATCACCAATCGGGAGGAGTGCTTCCGCCTGCTCCACCAGGGCTTCTTTTACCTTCAGGTCGGCCGCGTAGCGCTGGTCATTTTCTTGGTCGTGCGCGCGGCGCCGATCGAAGAAAACCTGCTGCGCCGCCCGGAACCGAGCCCAGAGCGCGTCATCAATCTTGCGGGGAGCCCGGCCCGCCCGGCGCCACCGATCCATCAGGTCGCGGTAGGCCATCGAGGTGGGGCCCCAGTCTTCCGACAGTTGGATGGCTTCAGCCTCGGCAATCAGAGCTTCCTTCAGCTTCTTGGCTTCGTTTTGGCTGGCATCCAGCGCGGCGAAGAACTGCCGACGATTGCGGTCGAAGACGGTTCGAGCCGACGAGAACCGTTTCCACAGTCCATCCTCGGTAGTCTTGTCGAGGCGGGGACCGTGACGCTGGGCCTCTTTCCACTCATCCAGCAGTTCGCGGAGCTTCTGACCCGACTGTTTCCACTGGGTCTTGTCCACGTCCTGGCCGGCAATCCGCTCAGCCTCTTCCACGATGGCGGTGCGCTTAGCCAAAGCCTGTTCTTTTGCCTGCGCGCGTTCAACCGCGATCTCGGCCTTCCGCGCCTCGGCCACCTCGGCCAGCTTCTCAACCCGCTGACGCAGGGAATCGATGTCGCCCACTACCGCCGGCTCGACCAGTTGTTCCCGCAGGACCTGCAGCGTCGAATCGATGTCGCGCGCCGACAGTCCCGGCAACCGGGTTTCGAACAGGTTGACGGTGGCCTCCAGATCCAGGAACCGACGCACGTACAGCGCCAACGGATCTTCGGGAGCACCGTCTGGATAGCTGCCCACCTGACGTTCGTTGTTGCCGTCGCGGACCCAGACGTTGCCATCTGCATCCACTCGGCCGAAGCTGTGGGGTCCAGAGTTCGAAGTAGTAGACGACATCACGATGTTCCTTCGGAAGTGGGGCTGGAGCACCAGCCGCGTCGGTGGGCACAAATCACTTTCGGCTCTTAGCCGATGTAGAACAGTCTAACGGTATCCACGAACATTGTTGAATCAGGACCGACTATTCTTCACCGATCCCAATCGGCGGGCAGCGTCGAAGACGCCCTCTACCCGCCGCAATCCGGAAAGTACCGAGTCAAGATAGCCGACGCTGGGAAGTTCAAAAGTAAATCTGGCAGTTGCCACCTGGTCCCCGGAAGTGGACATCGTCCCGGAAAGGATGTCGATCTGGTGGTCCGAAAACACCTGCGACAAATCGTTCAGCAAACCGGCCCGATTCAGGGCTTTGATCTCTACCTCGACCAAATACTGGCTGCCCGATTGGTCCGAGGACCATTCCACCCCCACAAACCTTTCCGGATGCGTTTCCTTCAGGTGAACCGCATTTACACAGTCGGCCCGGTGAACCGACACCCCTTCGCCGCGGGTAATGAACCCGACGATATCATCTCCCGGGACCGGCATGCAGCACCGTGCCAGTTTGACCCAAACGTCGTTCGGATTCATCCCTTCGACCGTGATCGCGGCATCGGAAGAAGATCCGGCCGAGCGGGGCGGAACCGTGCGGGGAATGATGGCTTCGGCCAGCGTTTCCTCGGTCCCGGCGTCACCGCCAAGCATGTCCAGCAGTCGGCTGACCACGTTCTGAGCCGACACATGGTTCTCCCCCACCGCGGCATACAGGCCGGACACATCCTGATACCCCATCGCGGTGGCGACCGAGTTCAGCGAGTCGTGCGTCATCAGCCGCTGGAGTGGCAGGTTCTGCTTCCGAATCGACTTCGCCATGTGCGATTTGCCCAGCTCAATCGACTCTTCCCGCCGCTCGCGCGAGAACCAGTTCTTGATTTTCGAGCGGGCCCGGGGCGAGCTGACAAACTCGAGCCAGCCGCGCGAAGGACCGGCGTTGGGAGCCTGGGTGGTGATCGCCTCGACCGTGTCGCCAGATTCCAGCACCGTGTCGAGCGCGACCAGCTTGCCGTTGACGCGGGCACCAACCGTGTGGTGGCCGACCTCCGTGTGCACGGCGTAGGCAAAGTCGACCGGGGTGGCCTTCGGTGGCAGCACCACCACCTCGCCGCGGGGGGTGAAGACGTAGACTTCGTCCCCGGCAATCTCAAACCGGAGCGAGTCCAGGAACTCTTCCGGATCCCCGGTCTCGCGCTCCATCTCAACCAGCGCCTTGAGCCAGTTCATTTGCTCCTTGGCGCTCATCTTGTCGCCGTCTGAGCTGGCAGCACTCGGATCCTGCTTGTAGCGCCAGTGCGCGGCGACCCCGAACTCGGCCCGATCGTGCATCTCAAAGGTCCGAATTTGGACCTCAACCGGTCGACCCTCCGGGCCCACCACCGTCGTGTGCAGCGACTGGTAGAGGTTGAACTTCGGCATCGCAATGTAGTCTTTGAACCGCCCCGGAAGCGGGTTCCAGCGCGCGTGCACCGCACCGAGCACGGCGTAGCAGTCCTTGATCGACTCAACCAGCACCCGGACCGCCACCAGATCGTAAATTTCGTCGAAGGCTTTCCCTCGCACCACCATCTTCTGGTAGATCGAGTAGTGGTGCTTTGGTCGGCCCGAGACGGTGCCGCGGATTCGGGATCGGCGCAGATCCTCTTCGATTTCGGCGATCACCCGGCTCAGATAGCTGTCCCGCTGCGGGGCCCGCTCCGCAACCAGCCGATCGATCTGGTCGTAAACCTCCGGGTAGAGGGCTTTGAAGGACAGCTCTTCCAGCTCCCACTTGATCGTGTTCATCCCTAGGCGATGGGCCAGGGGGGCGTAGATTTCGAGGGTCTCCTGCGCCTTCTTCGCAGCCGACTCCGGCGCCACATACTTCCAGGTTCGAGCGTTGTGGAGACGATCCCCCAGTTTGATCAGCAACACCCGGATATCCCGGCTCATGGCGACCAGCATCTTCCGCAGCGTCTCTGACTGCGCAGCGGCCCCGTATCGGATCTTGTCGAGCTTGGTCACTCCGTCGACCATCTGGGCCACTTCCGGACCGAAGTCGGCGGTCAACTGTTCCACCGTGTAGTCGGTGTCCTCCACCGTGTCGTGCAGCAGCGCAGCCACCAGGGTGGGCGGCGTCATCCCGAGCTCAGCCAAAATGGTAGCCACCGCTACCGGGTGGGTGATGTAGGGTTCGCCCGACTTCCGGGTCTGACCCCGGTGCTGGCGCTCGGCCACCTCGTATGCGCGCTCAATCACCGCGGTGTCGGCCCGCGGGTGGTGTGCCTTGACCGCCCGGATCAGCGGCTCAATGGCAGGGGCAATATCGCGGCTGCGAGAACCAAACCACGCCAGACCGGAGCGGACAAAGGATCCGGAGGCCGCTGGTCGTTCGTGGTTGTTCGAGTCGCTCATTCCCTAATAATACGGCTTCCAGCAAGTTCCGTTGACCACAACGGACTATGACTCGTGTACCTCGACAGCCGAAGCGAACGGCGTTCCCGCGATCTTGACCTGGCCGTTTAGGTCCACCAACTCCAGTAGCACCGCGATTTCCACCACGTGAGCGCCGCACATTTCCAGCAGATCCACGGAGGCCTTCGCCGTCCCCCCGGTGGCAAGCACGTCGTCCAGAATCAGGATCCGGGCGCCGTCCGGCACCGACTCCGGCTGCACTTCCAGCCGAGCGGAACCGTACTCCAGGTCGTAATCGATCCCGACCACGGGTCCGGGCAGCTTGCCGGCCTTCCGGACGGCCACCATCCCCACGCCCAACGCGGTCGCGAGTGGAGCTGCCAGGATGAAGCCCCGGGACTCCAGGCCGGCCACCATGTCGATCTTCCCGCGATAGCGGTCAGCCAGCAGGTTAATCAGCTCTTGAAATGCCGGTCCGCTGGCGAACAGCGGGGTCACGTCGCGGAACAGCACCCCTTCCAGCGGAAAGTTGGGAACTAGGCGCAGGTTCTGCTCAACCAGTTCCGCAATCTCGACACCAAGGTTTTCAGTCATCACTACCGTCGTTTCTTTCGCTTCGGTTGGGCCGCGTTTTCCAAGCGCCGTCCGGGCCGCTTCGGGGCCACGGTCGGGGCCGCCACCGCAGCCGCCGGGTCTTCAGCCCGCGCCGCCCGCCGCTCAAGCATCCGCTGAGTGTGTTCCTTCGACTTGGCCCGGAATCCTTCCATCACCGACAGCGCCGGCGAGGCGATGAAGATCGAGGAAGCCGCCCCCACAATCAGTCCGACAAACAGAGCCAGAGAGATGTCGGTCAGGGTTCCCGCCCCCAGAGCGAACGACCCGATGAACAGGATTGAGGCTACCGGCAGCAGCGCGACAATCGAAGTATTGATGGACCGCACCAGCGTCTGGTTCACCCCGAGGTTGACCAGCTCGGCAAAGGTGTACCGCTCCTGGTCCTGGTAGTTCTTCGTCACCTCGCGGACCTTGTCGAAAACCACCACCGTGTCGTACAGGGAGTAGCCGAGGATCGTCAGGAAACCGATCACGGTCGCCGGGGACACCTCCACCTGCGTGAGGGAGAAGAACCCGACCGTGACCACCAGGTCGTTGACCAGGGCCAGCATGGCAGCGGCCGACATCGCCCAGGACCGGAAGTAGATGGTCATCAAGATGGCGACTAGGACCACGAAGATCACGATCGACTGCAGCGCTCGCTTGGTCACGTCCTGACCCCAGGTCGCGCCGACCGAGTTGGTTTGCACGTCCTCCAACGGCACGGCGTAGACGTCCGCCAGCTGGGTTCGGATGTCCTGCATCTGCGCGCTCTCCAGCGAAGGAGTCTGCACGCGGACGCCCGAGTTGCCCAGGTTCGTGACCCGAATGTTTTCGGTCAGACCGGCGTCTTTGAGTACCTTCTCCGCCATCTGCGGGTTCGGCTCGGCCGACTGGGTGACGATGAACTGGGTGCCACCGGTGAACTCGATCGAGGGGTTCAGACCGCGGAATCCAAGCAGCAACACCGAGATCAGCATCGCTGCGAGCGAGATCCCCAGGAAGACCCGGTGCCGTTGGACGATCCGGTAGGAACGCTTGCCAGAGTAGAGCTCATTGCCCCACTGAGAGTAGCTCATCATTATTCTGCGCTCTCCTCTTCAACCTTGGCCGCGAGCCGAGCCTGCCGGCGCCGCTCCGCAATAGTCTGTTCACCCGAGTCGACCGTCGGCTCGCCCTCCAATTGGCGCACCCGGCCCCGACCCGAGTAGACGGTTCCCGACTTGGCGCCCAGGTGCTCCGGGTCCAGCCCCGACCACCGGTGGCCTTCGCCGAAGAACCGAGTCCGCATCAGCAGAGCCATCAGCGGGTGGGTGAACAGGAAGATCACCACCAGGTCGACGATGGTAGTCAAGCCCAGGGTGAAGGCAAAGCCCTGCACCCCACCGACCGCGAGCACGTACAGCACCGTGGCGGCCACCAGGTTGACCATGTCGGAAATAACGATGGTGCGTCGGGCTCGACGCCAACCGCGCTCCACCGCGCCCGAAAGCGGGATCCCGTCGCGGACCTCGTCGCGGATCCGTTCGAAGTAAACAATGAATGAGTCTGCCGTGATCCCGACCGCGATAATCAGACCGGTCACGCCGGGCAGCGACAATCGATAGCCGATCGCCCACGAGAGGATTGTGATCGCCAGGTAAGTCAGGAAGGCAGCCACCACCAGGGAGCCGGCCGACACGATGGCCAGGCCGCGGTACTGCCAGATCATCCATAGGACCACCAGAATCAAGCCGATGATCCCTGCCAGAATACCCATGGCCAGGTGGTGGGACCCGAGGGTGGCGGAGATTTCCTGTTCCGACTGCACTTCAAAGTTCAGGGGCAGCGAGCCGAAGCTCAGCTGGTTGGCCAGGGTCTTGGCCGAGTCCACGGTGAAGTTGCCGGTGATTTGCGCGCCGCCATCTGGAATGATCGCGTTCATCCCGGGCGCGGTGATGACATTTCCGTCCAGCGCGAAGGCGAAGCGGTTCCGGACCGGATCGGTGTCCCGCAGCCCGTACAGCCGGGTCGAAACGTCTTTGAAGACTTTCGAGCCCTCGGAGTCGAACTGAATGTTGACGCCAATCTGCCCGGTCGGCTGCCCGGTCTGCGAGTAGATCATCCCGGACGAGGCGGACGAAACGTGCTGACCCTCAATCTCGGTCGGGCCCAGCAGGTACTTGCCAGTCCCGTCAGTCGAGCAGGCTGCCAGTGGCAGAGCCGGATCGTCGGCCGAGTTGCTCAGCAGTGAAGCCGGATCGGTGCAGTCCAAGAGGAGGAAGTCGTACAGCACCTGCTCGGTGATCCAAGCGGGATCGGAAGCATTTTCCGGGGTGGTCAACGGCTCGGTGGACAGCTTTCCGTCGCCGTTTTGGTCGGCGACCATGAAGGCGTACTCTTCCGGCGTCAGTCCCGCGGTGGCCGAATCTCCACTTTGCGCTCCGCTCTGGGAGTTCAGGCTGGGATCGATCGCACCGGGTGCCCCGATCTGCAGCACCGGCCGCAGCCGCATGGTGGCTGAAGTCCGGATCAGATCCAGCGTCTGGTCGTCAGCTTTGCCGGGGATCGACACGACGATGTTGTCCTGTCCCAGGGTGGCGATTTCCGCCTCGGCCACGCCGGAGGCGTCGATCCGCTGGCGAATGATGTTGATGGCCTCGTTCATCGCATCCTGATCGATGGTGCCGGTGGTTTCTGATCCCTCAATCAGACGGGGGGTCAGGATGACCTGGGTTCCCCCCTCAAGGTCAAGCGCCAGCTTTGGAACAAAGCCGGCCCCCTGGGTGAAGTGAGCTCCGATGAGGGCGCCAATGCCCACCACTGCTACCACGATGAGCGAAACTAACGCCCGCCACGGACTTTTGGACTGTTCTGCCATTATGAATACCTTGTGTTTTGACTCGAAGAAATCGGCGACCACCCCTGTGCGGGTGGTGCGCCGAAAAACTCAGATTCGATCTTCGTTGGTGTCGGTGTCGGTGTTGGGCTCCTCGTGCCCTTCCTCGTCCGAGTACTCCTCGACCTCTTCGATCTCAGTCTCTTCAGTCTCAAAGGGCAGCTCTCCGACCGAGCGAATTACGCGCTTGTCCCAGTAGGTCTCTTCCCCGGACGGAGTCTCCAGAATGACGACGTTTCCATCCAGGTCGACAAAGCGTCCAAAGAACCCAACGGAGGTGTGAACCCAAGCTCCCGGAACCAGTTGCTCAGCCAGCATCCGCTCGTGCTCAACCTGACGCTTTTGCGCAGACCTTTTGCTGAAAGATGAAAGGGCGATGAAGGCAACCACCATCAGGCCCAGCATAATAATCATTTCCACGGCGAAACTTCCTCTTCTCGCGGTCGGGATTTCGCACCCCGGTCCGGGGTGTCACCCGCACTATCCTACTGGTTAAACAGGGGCTGAGTCCCATTCGGACCCGGTTCTTCGCGAAAGTCACTTAACTGTGCAATTCCCGACACCGGGCTCCCGGCAGGTGGAACCAGGCCCACGTGTTCCCAAGCTCGCTGAGTTGCGCAGCGCCCCCGCGGGGTCCGCACGATGAAGCCTTCTCGCACCAGGTACGGCTCGGACACGGTCTCGACCGTTTCCGGTTCCTCCCCCACCGTCATGGCCAGGGTTCCCACTCCGACCGGGCCGCCGCCGAACCGCTTGGTCAGCGCTTCCAGCACCGCCCGGTCCAGTCGATCCAACCCCAACTGGTCCACTTCGAACAGGTGCAGCGCGCTCCGAGCCTGCTCCAGCTCAACCCGGGCGTGCTCGGCCACCTGGGTGTAGTCCACCACCCGGCGCAGTAGGCGGTTGGCAATTCGCGGCGTCCCGCGGGAGCGCGAGGCGATTTCGCCCGCTGCATCCGCCTCCACCGGAACTCCCAGCAGTTGGGCCGAGCGGTTGACCACCTCGGTCAACTCGCCGGGCGAATAGTACTCCAGGTGCGCGGTGAACCCGAACCGGTCCCGCAGCGGTGCCGGCAGCAGCCCGGAGCGGGTTGTCGCCCCCACCACCGTAAACCGAGGCAAAGCCAGCGGAATCGAGGTGGCACCCGGCCCCTTGCCCACGATCACGTCGACCCGGAAGTCTTCCATGGCCAGGTACAGCATTTCCTCAGCTGTTCGAGCCAGACGGTGAATCTCGTCGATAAACAGCACGTCCCCCTCCTGCAGGGAGGACAAAATTGCCGCCAAGTCGCCGGCGTGCTGAATTACGGGTCCGGAGGTGAGGCGCAAAGACGCCCCCATTTCCTGGGCCACGATCATGGCCAAAGTGGTCTTGCCCAAACCCGGGGGCCCAACCAGCAGAATGTGGTCGGCTGCCTCCTGCCGTCCTCGCGCCGCCGCCAGCAGCACCGACAGTTGCTGGCGCACGCTGGGTTGGCCAATGAACTCGGCCAGCGACCGGGGCCGCAGCGCCGCCTCGGCCGCCCGCTCTTCGTCGTGAACCGCCCCGTCGAGCAAATCATCATCCACGGTGGCTCCCCAGCACTAGTAGCGCCGCCCGCAGCATCGCGGAGGCGTCCGGATAGTCCCCGTCCAAGCCGGCCAGGGTCTTGTCCACCTGCGGCTTGCCCCAGCCCAACTGCTCCAACGCAGCCGCGACCTCGGTTCGAAGCTGCGAATCCGGGGAGGCCCCGATCCCGCTCGGAAGCTTCCCGCCCAGTTCCAGCACCATTCTTTGCGCCGACTTTCGGCCCACCCCGGGTACCCGCTGCAGCACGGCCAGGTCGGCCTGCTCAATCGCCCCGGCCAACTCGGCCGGCGTCAGCACCGCCAACGCTCCCAGCGCGGTTCTAGGCCCAATCCCGCTCACCCCGAGCAGAACCTCAAACATTTCCCGTTCGGCAGCGGAGGCAAACCCGTAGAGGGTGAGCGCGTCGTCGCGCACCACCAGGTAGGTCTCCAAAAATACTTCCTGCCCGCGGGGTGGCAGCTTGCTCACGGTGCCAGGTGCCGTCAGAACCCGTAGACCCAGGCCGCCGACCTCGACCACCACCCAGTCCAGGCCAGTCTGCAGCAGCGAGCCCCTCACAGTTGAGATCACCAATTCCCCCTTAGAACATCTGTACGATAGCAGGTTTAGCCCCCGGTTCCAACCGGGCGCGCCGCTACCGTCGACGCGGGTCGACCGCGCCCTTGCGCCGGCTGGCCGCCACCGCCTCGGCCCACTGGGCCTGCGCCGGAGTCATCGTTTTCCGAGCCGACACGCCCCCGGACAGGGTGACGTGAATGTCCCCGTCGGCCCCGGCCCCCAACAGCCCGTTTCCCCGCCAGGCGTGGCAGATGGCAATCGCGAGGGCATCGGCCGCATCGGCGGGACGAGGAGGTGATTTCAGCCCGAGGATCCGCGCCACCATGTGCTGAACCTGAGCCTTGTCCGCGGTCCCGTTGCCGGTAATAGCCGCTTTCACTTCGGAGGGAGTGTGCACGGCCAACGGCAATCCCGCCTCGCCCACACAGCTCATGGCCACGCCCATCACCTGCATGGTGGTCGTGACCGACTGCAGGTTGTCGTGGGCGAAAACCCGCTCAATCGCCACCACTTCGGGACGGTACTGCTCCAGCGCCTCCCGGATCGCGGCGGCAATGTCGCGGAGGCGAAAATGGGTGGCCAGATCGGGCGAACTCCGAGCTACCCCAACCGAAACCAAACGCGCGCGCCGGGAATCGTCCACCTCGACCACGCCCAAACCGCAGCGGGTCAATCCCGGATCGATTCCCAGCACGCGCACCGGGTTTACTCTTCTTCCAGCGCAGCCTGAGTCTTCTCAGACAGCGTCATGTTGGAGAAGACGTTCTGGACGTCGTCGGAATCTTCCAAGGCGTCGATCAGCCTCATCACCTTCCGCGCCCCTTCGACGTCCATCTCTACTTCGGTGGAGGCCTGGAACTCCACTTCCGCCGAGTTGTAGTCAATCCCGGCTTCCTGCAAAGCGGTCCGAACGGAGATGACGTCGGAGGGGCCGGAGGTGACCACGAACACGTCGCCGTGGGCCTCGACTTCTTCGGCGCCCGCGTCCAGGACCGCTTCCAGGATGGTTTCCTCGTTGGTGCCTTCAGCGGGCACTTCGACGATTCCCTTCCGCTCAAACAGGTACGAGACGGAACCCGGGTCGGCCAGGGACCCGCCATTTCGGGTCAGGGCCAGCCGAACGTCAGAGGCGGCGCGATTCCGGTTATCGGTGAGGCATTCCACCAGGAACGCTACCCCGCCCGGGCCGTAACCCTCATACATAATTGACTGATATTCGGCCCCGCCTGCTTCCGCCCCGGAGCCGCGTTTGACGGCCCGATCAATGTTGTCGGCCGGAACCGAGTTCTTCTTCGCCTTCTGAATAGCGTCGTACAGAGTCGGGTTTCCGGCGGGATCGCCGCCCCCGGTACGGGCCGCGACTTCGATGTTCTTGACCAGCCGGGCGAAGAGCTTTCCCCGCTTGGCATCCAGCGCTGCCTTCTTGTGCTTGGTTGTTGCCCACTTAGAGTGTCCGGACATGAGGTTCCCTTCTTGAAGATACGGATCGATTCTAGCAGTGCGCTAATTCGGCGGAGGGTGGGAGGAGTTCCGCTCCGTCACGCGCAGCTTCACCCCGTCCCAGCCTCGCTCCCATCTGCGTAGATAGCGGGCCAGCCCGAGCGGGTAGACAGTCTCCCGCTCGGCCAGCTCCACCAGTTGCTCGGCGCTGAACCAGCGCCATCGATCCACCAGGTTTCGTTCCGAACCTGTCTGTCCGCCCGTATCAATTGCTCGGGCCGGTCCGTCCAAAAACACCAGGTAGTAGTCTTCAATCTGTCGAGCCAGGACGTTCCGGAAGGCGAAGTCTGCATCCCGCTCCAGCACCGGGCCCACCAGTCGGGCCGACTCAACCACGAGGCCCGTCTCCTCGGCCAGTTCCCGCGCGGCCGCCGCGCGGGGCGACTCCCCGGGCTCAATCCCACCGCCGCAGGTGAACCACCACCGATGAGCGGGGTCGTCCCCGTCGTGTCCCTCAAACAGCAGCGTCTTCCCGTCAGTTGACAGCAGCACTACCCGGGCGGCGCGCCGGGTGGGGATCCCGTCCGGGCCCACCTGCCAGTCCGCTCCCAACTTCGTCATTGGGCCAGCTCCAACTGCTTCAGTTCCGCGCGGAGCCGGGCCACCTCGGCCAAATGCTGCCGGTCCTGTTCAATCTTGTCCAGGTTTGGCCCGCGCCGACTCATCACCTGCTGGTCCATCCCGAGTCGGCCCACGGCTCGCTGCAGCCGCCGCAGCGGCCGGCGCCCCTTCAACTTTCGCGCCCACCGACGAGCAGCCCGGCGCCCGCTCGGGGTGACCGTCAGCGCGACCTCAGCCGGGCTAATCCACCCGGTCAGGACGTAGGGCACCAACCCCAGGTGGATCTGGCGGGCCATCCGCTGCGACCAAACCAACAGCCAGGTGAGCCAAGCAATAAACAGGGGCAGCTCCACCACCAGGTAAACCAGGACCCAGATCGCCCCCAGCATCGCCATCCCGTTCCAGAGCGCGTGCACCGCCACCGCCCCGACGAATCCGAGCGGGAGCCGCCAGAACCAGCCTTTCCCGGCCAGCAGGGCGCTCCCCACGGCCAGTCCCGTCAGCGAGGTGGCCATCGGGTGGATGAACGGGCTCATCACCGAGCGGGCAAACACGGTGAAGCCGAAGACCGTCGAACCCTCCTGATACGCCTGCCAGAAATAGTCCAGGTTCTCCACGTAGGCGAACCCCGCGCCCACCAGCCCGGCCAGCGCCACCGCACTGAGGGTGGATGTCAGTTGGCGCCGGGCCAAAACCAAAACGGTGACGACACCAAGCCCCTTGAACAGTTCCTCGGAGATCGGGGCGATAATCACGGCCGCGAACGTCCCCGCCCACTCCGGACTTCCCCGGTAGAGCAGCAGGTCTTGGTAGAGGGACGAGTTGACCAGGATTGCTCCCGAGGCGGCCACCCCCGCTCCCCACAGCAGGGCTAACCATCGGTAGCGCCAGCCCGGCGGCGCCCAGCGGTCAATCCAGGTCAGGAGAGCGGTCACCAGCACCAGGGGGACCAGTGCCACCAGGGCGAGCTGCCCGCGGGTTGCCAGCGATCCCCCACCAATCACGACCACCGCTGCAAACAGGAGGACAAAGACCACAATTAGGACCGTCTCCCACACCCGCCACCGAGGCGGGGCCGGGGTCGAGTCGGTGGCCCCCACGTTCAGCCCCTCAGCTCGCCGAAGCGGAGCCTGCGCTGACAGGCGGTACCGATCCCCCGGGTTAGCTGGCATCGTCCAGGTCCACGTAGCTCGGCAGCGGCGCAAACCCGGCCAAATGGAGGAACCGCACCAGCCGGCGAGCGCGCAGCTCCTGCACCAGGCTCACATCCTGGTTGTACAGCGTTCGGCTAATTTGGAGCCGGTACCGGGCCTCGGCCAGCTCGTTCCAAAGGGCCCGGCCCAGGTCGGTGCTGCAGATCAGCTCGGATTGCTCCGGCGTACACACCTGTCGCAGGGCTCGGGAGAGGGCCGACTCGGCCAGAAAACGCGGCGGGCGCCAGGTGTCCTCGATTGCGGCCAGGCTCCCGTTGGCGGCCTCGGTCAGCGCCTCCGCGTCACCGCGCGGGAGCAAACCGGAGGTGGCCAGTTGCATCGAGCAGGCGGCCCGTTTGACCAGCGCCAACTCCAGGCCGCCGCGGGCGGTAGCCACCCGGCGGTGGAGCCGGTCGATCCGGACCGCCAACGTCCAAATGTAGGCCACCAACGCCAACAGCACTGCCGCTAGGAGAATCCACCACATTAGCTGTCCCCCCTACCGTTCGGCGCGACCGAGGCGCTCGTTGATTAGCTCGTAGGCCGTTCCGGTCTGCGGCTGGGTACTGGGGGGAAGGACCGCCTGGTAGACCGCCAGGATCTTCTCGGTCACCGTGCTCCAGTCGTACTTTTCCGCCGCCCGCTGCCCGGCCCGGGCCACCCGGTCGTCGGCCGAACGCAGCCGGGCGAGCAGGGCATCAGCCAACCCCTCGCTCGAGCCGGTCGGGAACAGGATGCCCGCCTCGCCCTCCTCCAGCACCGCGGAAAAAGCCGCAATATCGGAGGCCACCACGGTAGTACCGGCCGCCATCGCCTCCACCAGGACAATTCCGAACGACTCGCCTCCCAGTTGGGGAGCCACGTAGATGGTTGCTCCCTTCAGCAGGGACTCCTTTTCCGCATCGGTGATCTCACCGAGGACTTCCACCGCGGGCAGTTTCGGAAGGACGTCGGCTGTCCCGCGCCCCGCCACCAAGAACCGGGCGCCGGGAAACTCGGCCAGGACCGGCTCGATCGCCCCGGCAAAGACGGGCAGGCCTTTTCGCGGCTCGTCCAGTCGGCCCAGAAAGACAATTACCGGCCGCTCATCCGTCCCGACCCAGCGTGGGTCCGGCTCCGCCTCCCGAAACGAGGCGGTGTAGACGCCGTTGGGAATGATCACCGCGTCCCCCGCGTGGTGCTCGATCAGGGTCCGGCGAGCCTCCTGTGACACCGCAATTCGGGCCGAGATCTTCTCTAGGAACGGGGCCAGCACCCCGGAGGTCAACTGCCGGACCACGGACCGGTCCAGGGCGGCGTGGAAAGTGGCCACCACCGGCACGTCCGCGTTCATCAGTGCCAGCAGACCGAGCGAAGGGGTCTCCGGCTCGTGAATGTGAATCACGTCGAATTGGCCCTCTTCCAGCCACTTGCGGGTCCGGCGGGCCACCACGGGCCCGAAAGCCAGGCGAGCGACCGAGCCGTTGAACTTGATCGCCATCGCGCCGCCGGTCGAGGCCAGCCACGCGGGCGGATTCGGATCCTCGCTGGGAGCCAGCACTGAGACCAGGTGTCCCCGCCTAATCAGCTCCTCGGTCAGATCCCGAATGTGAAACTGAACGCCGCCGGGAACGTCGAAGGAATAGGGGCAGACGATCCCAATTTTCACGGGGTTTCTCCTCGATGGCGGGCTTCGGCTCGGGCCAGCCGGGCCGGGTCCAGGTCGGCAACATACAGTTTCTGCATCATATGCCAGTCCACCAGCCCGCGCAGCAGCGTCGGTTCGATCGTCCGCACCCAGGCACGGGTGAGCGCCTCAACATCGGTTTCGCCCGGCTCGGGAGTTGGCACCGGAATCGGCTCGGTAAACTCGGCTCGGATCACCCAGCGGCGCCCCCGCCGCTCATAGGTGATGTGTCCGGCGATCAGCGGGCGCTTCAGGCGCAGCGCCAGCGCGGCCGGGCCGGCTGCTACCAGGGCTTCACCACCCCCAAGTTGGACTCGGATCCCCGAGCCGGAAATATCGCGATCAGCTAGGAGCGGGACCAGAACTGAACGTCCGGCCACCGTCTCCACCAGACGCTCGAAGACTTTCTCTCCCGGGGCCACCCCCAGGATTTCCATCCCCAGGTTAGATCGGAAGTTGACGTACTGGTCGAACAGTTCGGCCGGCTCCAGCTTCTCGGCCACGGTGACAATGGGTCCGTGGTTCTGGCAGAACCAGGCCCCGGCCAGGTCCCAGTTGCCAGAATGGGTCAGGGCCAGCACCACCGGTCCCTCGGTCATTAGCTCGGCCACCCGGGCCGCCCCCGGATAGATGCAGCCTGACCTCAGATACTGGTCGGACCAGCCCGGCAGCGAAAACTGCTGCGCAAAACAGCGGAAATAGGACGCCACCGCGCGGCGCAGCTCGCTCCGGCTCGGGTCGCGGCCGGTTAGCTGATGATAGTTTCGGCGCAGTTGGCGAACGGAAGCAATGTTCAGACTTCCCACCAGCGCGCCCACCCACCCGGCGACCGCGTCCACCAGTCGCGGGGGCAGGTGCGGAACCACCGACCAGGCCAAACGGTAAAGCAGGTTCACGCGGACCTCAGTTCCCGCTGCACTACCCAGATCCGCTGCCCCACGGTGACGCAGGACGCAAACGCCACCCAGACCAGACCGACAGCGAACCACCAGTCGGCCAGGCCCCACTGCGTCAGGGCCCCGCCCAGCAACGCCACGATCAGGCGGTCGGTCCGCTCGGCGATCCCCACTTTGGCCACCACGTTGAACGACTCGGCTTTCGCCCGGACGTAGGGAACCACCCCGATTGCGGTCATGCAGATAATGCCCGCCACGATTGAGACCTGTCGCACCGCTCCATCCGGCAAGCCCACTACCGCCCAGTACAGCAGCGACCCGAAGACAAACCCGTCGGTAATCCGGTCCATGGTTGAATCCAGGAAAGCTCCAAAGTTCGAACTGGTCCCGGTTCGCCGGGCCAACACCCCGTCGACGGAGTCCATAAACAGGACCACCCCCAGCGCCAACCCGCCCACAGCGAGGTGGCCCGAGGCCAGCAGGGTCACCGCCAGGGTGCAGGAAATCACCGTCCCGGCCACCGTCACCATGTTCGGAGTGATCCGCAGCTTCTCCAGCCCGATCGCCAACGGAGTGAAAATCGCCAGCGTGATTGAGCGTCCGTGGTTACCGAGCATCGGCCGCCTCCTTCCAGGCGGCGACCAGTTGCTGCCGGGTGTTTTCGATCAGTGCGGGAACCGCCTTGGTCTGCGCCACAATCGGGAAGAAGTTGGCATCGCCCTGCCACCGCGGCACCACGTGCTGGTGCAGGTGGGCGGCCACTCCGGCTCCCGCCACCGCGCCCTGGTTCATCCCGGTGTTGAAGCCGTGCGCCCCCAGGGCCGCCTCGGCCACCCGCATTGCGCTGGCGGTCAGCTCGCCAAACTCGCGGCGCTCGTCCTCCGCCAGGTCCACGTAGCCGGCCACGTGCCGGTAGGGGCAAACCAGCAGATGCCCGGGGTTGTACGGGAACAGGTTCATCACGACGAAGCAGGTCTGGCCGCGATAAACCACCAGGCCCTCTTCGTCGGAGCGCTTCGGCGCACGGCAGAACGGGCACTCGTGGTCACCGTGGTCCGAGTTGATGTAGACCATCCGGTGCGGAGTCCAGAGCCGTTCGTAGCCGTCGGCCTCCCCCGCGAACTCGTCCGCCGTCTCCACTAGAGCTCGTCCGTGTTCTTCCGGGCCGCGATGTGGGCGGCAATTCGCTCAATCGCCTCGGCCTTGGGCACCCCGTTCTCCTGGGAACCGTCGCGGAAACGGAATGAAACCGCGCCGTGCTCGGCATCCTCCCCGCCCGCGATCAGCACGAACGGGATCTTTTCCTTCGAGGCGTTCCGGATCTTCTTGCCGAACCGGTCGTCACTGCGATCCACCTCCGCGCGAATCCCACGCCGGCGCAGCTCGGCCGCCACCTCGTCCAGGTAGGGCGCAAACGCGTCCGCCACCGGCACGCACCGGACCTGGACGGGGGCGAGCCACGCGGGGAAGGCCCCGGCGTAGTGCTCCAGCAAAATCGCGAAGAAGCGCTCGATCGAGCCAAACAGAGCCCGGTGAATCATCACCGGCCGCTCGCGGGTCCCCTCGGGAGCCTGGTACTCCAAGTCCAGCCGCTCGGGAGTGTTGAAGTCGAGCTGAATGGTGGACATCTGCCAGGTTCGGCCAATGGCGTCTCGGGCCTGGACGGAAATCTTCGGGCCGTAGAACGCAGCTCCGCCCGGGTCCTCCACCAGTTCCAGTCCGGACTCTTCCGCCACCGATCGCAGGGTGGACTCAGCTTCGGCCCACACTTCGTCGGTCCCGACGTACTTCTCCGGATCCTTGGTCGACATTTCCAGGTAGAAGTCGTTCAGCCCGTAGTCGCGCAGCAGATCCAGCACGAAGCGCAGCACCGTGGTGATTTCCTCGCGCATCTGCTGCCGAGTGGTGTAGATGTGCGCGTCGTCCTGGGTGAAGCCGCGCGCCCGGGTCAGCCCGTGAACCACGCCCGACTTCTCGTAGCGGTAGACGGTGCCGAACTCGAACAGACGCAGCGGCAGGTCCCGGTAGGACCGGCCCCGCGAGCTGAAGATCAGCGAGTGCATCGGGCAGTTCATCGGCTTCAGGTAGTAGTCGACCCCGGGCTTGGTCACCGCTCCCGTTTCCGGATCCACTTCGGCGTCCACTTTCAGCGGGGGGAACATCCCCTCCCGGTACCAGCCGAGGTGGCCGGAACGCTCAAACAGGTCACCCTTCGTGATGTGCGGGGAGTAGACGAAATCGTAGCCGGCGGCAATGTGTTGGCGCCGCGAGTACTCTTCCATTTCCATCCGGGTGATCCCACCCTTGGGGTGGAAGACCGCGAGGCCGGAGCCGATTTCGTCGGGGAAAGAGAACAGGTCCAACTCGTTCCCCAACCGGCGGTGGTCCCGCCGCTCCGCCTCCGCCAGCCGGTTCTGGTAGTCGCGCAGTTCCTCTTTGGAGGCCCAGGCGGTCCCGTAGATCCGCTGCAGCTGGGGGTTCTTCTCGGAGCCACGCCAGTAGGCGGCCGCCGAGCGGGTGAGGGCAAAACCGTTGCCGATCAGCTTGGTGTTGGGCAGGTGCGGGCCGCGGCAGAGATCCTTCCATGCCACCTCTCCCCCGCGCCGAACGTTGTCGTAGATGGTCAGTTCGCCGCCGCCCACCTCGACGGAGGAGCCGTCCTCAGCGTTGGAGCCGGACTTGGTTGAGATCAGTTCCAGCTTGTAGGGCTGATCCGCCAGTTCCACCCGGGCTTCCTCTTCGGTCACCACCCGGCGCTGGAAGGTTTGTCCCTCTTTGACAATCCGGGCCATGGCCTTCTCAAGGGCCCGCAGGTCCTCCGGGGTAAAGGGGGTGTCGACCCCAAAGTCGTAGTAGAAGCCGTTCTCGATCGGGGGGCCGATCCCGAGGTCTACCTGCGGGTTGGCCTCCTGGACCGCCTGGGCCAGCACGTGGGCGGCCGAGTGGCGCAGAATCTGCAATCCCTCCGGAGAGGAAAGCTCGATCGCGGTGACAGTGGCACCGGCGGGCAGTTCCCGGAACAGATCCTGTGCCTGGCCGTCCACCGTCATGGCGACGACCTCGCGGCGTTTTCCGTACCAGTCGGTGCCGGTGGTCCCCGGTTCAACCTGCTGTTGCTCACCGTCAATGGTTAGAGTTATCACCGAGAAAACCTCTTCTATTGCCAATTTCGATCTTTTTCATTCTACCGGGCGTACCGGCGAAACTTCCGCAGGTAGTTTAGCTTCTGCAGCCGCGCCACCGCCTTCCGACTCTTGGAAGTCTCAATCGGAGAGTCGAGCGGGTCCACCACCGGCAGCGTCTTCACTTCCGCCAGGAGATCCGGATCCTTCACGGTCTGCAGGATCAGTTTGAACGGAACCAGCGAGTAGAGTGCGGTTTCCTGCGCCACCACGGGTTCCGGGCTCTCCCCCAGGAACAGGTCCTGAGCCATCACGGCCATCGGGTTTTGCCCGGCCGCCACCACGTAGTAGGAGTTCCGGCCAATCCTGGGGTTGACCTCCAGGAAGTAGGGGGTCCCGTCCCGCGGGTCAATTTTGATGTCAAAGTTGGCGAAACCGGTGTAGTTGCCGGCCCGAAGGATCCGGTCACCGAGCTCCCACAGGTCCGGCAGTTCGCGGGTAATCATCGCCACCGGATTGCCGATCATGGTCGGGCTCGGGTCCTGGAGCAGCACGTGGGCCCCAGCGCGTAGCAGAATCTCCCCGGTCGAGCTCACGTAGTAGGTCAGTGACCGCATGTAGGTGTCGTCGCCGGGAATGTTCTCTTGCACCACGAACTTGTCCCGGAATCCCGCCCCGCGGAGGGTGGACCAGAGTTCGATCAGCTCTTCGGGCGAGTCGATGAACCAAATCTTCTTTTTCCCGGGAAAACTGACGCGATCGTAGGCGGCGCCCGAGGCGGTTTTGGCCACCACCGGGAAAGTAAAGTCGATCTCCGGATCGGCCTCCTCGGCCAGATCAACGACCACGGTAGCCGGGGTGGGGACTCCCTCCCGGGCACAAACCTCAGCGAAAGATTGCTTTTGGCACAGCAGGTCGATCGTTTCGGTGGTGGGGAACGGCAGCAGGTAGTGCTGACTGAGTTCCTCCCGGTGGCGGGCGAAGAAACTGACGTGAGCGTCCGTGTTCGCCAGCAGCAGCAGGTTCTGGTGGATGGCGGCGATGCCGCGCAGCACCGCCAACAGTTCCTCATCCGAGGCCTGGGGGGTCACCTGCTCCACCTCAAAGATGACGGATTTGGTGATCATGTCGATCGGTGCGGCGGAAACGCAGATGCTCTTGACCCCGAAAGCTTCGTAGCACTCCAGCCCGAGCGTGTAAGCGCCGACGTCGCCACCCAGAATTACGGGAACCAGTTCCATTGCCGCACTCCTATCGAGTAAGGAAAAGCCCCGGGTGTCCCGGGGCCTTCTCTTTGTGGGCGATACTGGGATCGAACCAGTGACCTCTTCCGTGTGAAGGAAGCGCGCTACCCCTGCGCCAATCGCCCGAGGTGGGTACGGGATTCGAACCCGTGTATACGGCTTTGCAGGCCGCTGCCTCACCACTCGGCCAACCCACCTATGCCAGCTAGATTGGTTGCCCAACTCCTCGGAGCTGAGCGGATGACGGGATTCGAACCCGCGACCCTCACCTTGGCAAGGTGATGCTCTACCAACTGAGCCACATCCGCTAGTCTGGGGAAGGTTTCCAACCGGTTACCCGATTAGGCTCCATCCGTGGGCGATACTGGGATCGAACCAGTGACCTCTTCCGTGTCAGGGAAGCGCGCTACCGCTGCGCCAATCGCCCGAGCGGATGACGGGATTCGAACCCGCGACCCTCACCTTGGCAAGGTGATGCTCTACCAACTGAGCCACATCCGCTTCTCACCGCGTTCCCGCGGCGAACGAATAGAACTTTATCAGCTACCGGGCCGCCATCTCAAACCCAATGCTGCGACGCCTCTCACAGTTGCTCCGGTCTCCCGGACCTTTCCGGCGTGGTTGCTACCAAAGCCCAGGTCCAGGTCATAGCCTGATTGCGTGTCCAATACGCCTCCACAGTTCGTGGCCGCCCTCGCCTCCCTTCGCCGGGTGGCCCGGCCGGATTCGCTGACGTTCCGAGAGATCCCGGCGCCCCAACGGCTGGCCCCCTACTCGGCGGCGGTGGCGATCCAGACCGTGCAGGAACACGGCGGTCAACCCCTGGGACAGTCCACTTTCGTCATCCTCTACGATCCCGAGCAGGCGGAGATCTGGGGCAGCCCCCTGCGTCTGGTCGGTCAGCTTCGGACTCAGATTGACGAGGAGATGAGTTCCGATCCGCTCCTGGGAGAAGTCCTCTGGCTCGGCTTGAGGGATGAGTTGGGCGAGGCGGCCGAACTGCTGCTGGGAACGGTCACCCGAGAGATTTCCCAAACCTTTGGCGGCTTGGAGTTGCGTTCGTCGACTCTTAACATTGAGTTGCGGTGCTCCTGGAGTCCGGTTCAGGATGACTTGGCTCCGCACCTGGAGGCCTGGGGGAACTACCTGCTGCAGGTAGCTGCCATTCCCAGCGAAAACTACTTAGGATTTGAGGTTCACGATGCCTGAACTGCCCGTACTGACCACCTTGGCAGACGGGGTACCCGAGGTCATCGATACCCAGCAGGGACTATCCGAGGCGATTGAACAGTTGGCCACCAGCCGAGCCTCGGTGGCGGTGGACACCGAGCGGGCGCAGGGTTTTCGCTACGGGGCCGAAGCGTGGCTGGTACAGATCCGCCGCGCGGACGTGGGCACGTTCCTGATCGACTCGCACGCACTCCCTAAACTGGCTGAGCTGAACGCGGTTTTGGACGCGCCCTGGATTTTCCATGCCGCCGGCCAGGACCTCCCCAGTCTGGCGGAACTGGACCTGGTTCCCCCCGCCCTATTCGACACCGAGGTGGCGGCGCGCCTAACCGGAGTCCAGCACTTTTCCCTCCAGGGGGTGTGCGAGGAGGTGCTCGGGTTCTCCTTGGAAAAAGCTCACCAAAACGAAAACTGGTCGGTCCGGCCCCTGCCGCTCCCCTGGCTTCGCTACGCGGCCATGGACGTGGAGGTGCTCCCCCAACTGGAGACGGCGCTGACCGAGCGGCTGGAGGAACTGGGTCGGCTGGAGTGGGCCCGCCAGGAGTTTGACTACGAACTAACCCACCCGATCAAGTCGAAAGCCCCCCGGTGGGAGAATCTGAAGGGAGTTGGCAAGCTCCGTCGCCCCCAGGAACTGGCAATTGCCCGGGAACTGTGGACCACCCGGGAGGAGATCGCAGTCCGGACTGACGTTTCGCCCGGGCGGATTCTGAACGGGCGGGGCATTCTCGAGGCTGCCCTCCGGGACCCGCAGAATCGCCGTTCGCTCCAGCAGATCGAGTTTTTCCGGCGCCCGCAGGCCCGGCGCTACCTGGACGAGTGGTGGGAAGCGATTCGGCGGGCCCACTCCCTTCTGCCCGAGGAGATGCCCCACGGGCTCCCGGCGGGTGAGGGCATTCCCCCGGCCCGCCTGTGGAAGCGGCTGCGCCCCGAAGCTCAGGACCGGCTCCAGCAGGTGCGGGCCCTGGTCGAGCGAGCGGCCAAGCCGCTAGACCTGGCCCCCGAGGTGGTGCTCCTACCCGCGACCCAGCGCCTTCTCGCCTGGGAACCGCTGGACGATCTGGAACAGCGCCTAATTGAGGGAGAAGCTCGGCCCTGGCAGCGAGAGCTAATCCTGGCCGCTAGTAAGTCGTGAGACCGTGCCGGCGAAAGATTTGCCGCGCCGACTCAACCGCTGCAGCCGAAGGTGGTTCGACCTCGGCCAGCTGATACTCCATCCCCAGTTCGTCCCACTTGTCGCGCCCCATCTGGTGAAATGGCAGCACCTCCACCCGGGTGCAGGTGGAAATTTGCGCGGCCAACCGGGCCACCTCGGCGATGTTTTCCGGATCGTCGGTCACCCCGGGCACCAGCACAAACCGGACCCAAACCTCGACCCCGGCTCGCGCCAGGCGCTGCCCAAACGCCACGGTCGGCTCCAACCGGGCTCCGGTCACCTGCTGGTAGGTCGACCGGTGGCCCGACTTCAGGTCCAGCAGACACAGGTCCAGGTCGGCCAGCATCTCGTCAGTGCAGCGCCAACCCAGGTTTCCCGAGGTGTCGATCGCGGTGTGGATCCCGGCCGTCTTCGCGGCCCGCAAGATACGCGCCACCGCTTTGGGTTGCATCAGCGGTTCGCCGCCAGAGAGGGTAATTCCCCCGCCGGTGCGCGCAAAGATGCGGCGGTAGCGCAGCATCCGATCAATCAGGCTGGCCGTTTGAACCTGCTCGCCGCGCCGCATCTCCATCGTGTCCGGGTTGTGGCAGTACAGGCACCGCAGCGGACAGCCGGAGAAGAACACCGTCATCCGCGTGCCCGGGCCATCCACCGCGGTCACCAGTTCCCAGGAATGCACCGAAGCTACCGATCCGGTCCGGACCAGATTAACCAGGTCGCGGCGACTGTCCGGCAGCTCCGACTCAACTCCCGTCAGGCCCTGCCCCTGCGGCCGGGCGCTCGGGACGGAGGCCGGGGCCGGGCGATACTCTCCCGTAACCCCGTCCCCCGCCACCCGGAGGTCAGTAGTGGACATTAGACGCGCTCGTGGAAGGTCCGCGAGATCACATCCAGCTGCTGCTCGCGCGTGAGGCGAACAAAGTTGACCGCGTAGCCGGAAACCCGGATGGTCAGCTGCGGGTAGTTCTGCGGGTTCTCCATCGCGTCGTACAGGGTGTCCCGGTTCAACACGTTCACATTCATGTGGTAGCCCTGCTCCCCCATGTACGAGTCCAGCAGACCCACCAGGTTGACTTCCTGCTCGTCCAGGGTCCGGCCCAGGCCCGAGGGAACCACGGTGTTGGTCAGTGAAATCCCATCTTGGGCCTGGTCGTAGGGCAGCTTGGCCACGGACAGCGCCGACGCCAACATCCCGTGCGTGTCCCGTCCGTTCATCGGGTTGGCCCCGGGAGCGAAAGGTTCGCCCTGGCGCCGACCGTCCGGCGTGTTGCCGGTGTGCTTGCCGTAGACCACATTCGAGGTGATGGTCAGCACCGATTGGGTATGCTGCGAGTTGCGGTAGGTCGGCAGCGCCCGGATCTTGTTCATAAAGGACTCGACCAGCCCGACCGCAATCGCGTCCACCCGGTCGTCGTCGTTGCCGAACTTGGGGAAGTCTCCCTCGATCAGGTAGTCAACCACCAGTCCGGTCTCGTCCCGGACCGGGGTCACCTGCGCGTACTTGATCGCCGACAGCGAGTCCGCCGCCACCGACAGGCCGGCGATCCCGCAGGCCATCGTCCGCAGAATCTCCGTGTCGTGGAGGGCCATTTCGATCCGCTCGTAAGAGTACTTGTCGTGCATGTAGTGAATGCAGTTCAGCGCGTCGACGTAGGTCCGCGCCAGCCAGTCCAGCAGGCCGTCGAACTTGGTCCGAACGTCCTCGAAGTCCAGGGCGCCGTCCCCCACCGGCTCGCTGACGGGCGCCACCTGGCGGCCCGAAATCTCGTCACGGCCTCCGTTGATGGCATACAGCAGCGCCTTGGCCAGGTTCACCCGGGCCCCAAAGAACTGCATCTGCTTGCCAATAGCCATGGCGGAGACACAGCAGGCGATCCCGGCGTCATCCCCCCAGGATTCCCGAATCAACGAGTCCGACTCGTACTGAATGGCGGAAGTCTCGATCGAAGCCCGAGCGCAGAACCGCTTGAACCCTTCGGGCAGCTGCTCAGACCAGAGCACAGTCAGGTTCGGTTCGGGCGCGGGACCCAGGTTGTACAGCGTCTGCAGCATCCGGAACGAGTTCTTCGTTACCAGGGTTCGGCCGTCGCACCCGTTGCCGCCGATCGTCTCGGTCACCCAGGTCGGATCGCCGGAGAACAGCGCGTCGTACTCGGGGGTGCGGAGGAAGCGGACGATCCGCAGCTTGATCACGAAGTCATCCATCAGCTCCTGAGCTTCGACTTCGGTCAGGCGCCCATCCTCCAGGTCCCGCTGCAGGTAGATGTCGAGGAAGGTGGAGGTCCGCCCCAGGCTCATGGCAGCGCCGTTTTGCTCCTTGACCGCAGCCAGGTAGGCAAAGTAGAGCCACTGGACCGCCTCGCGGGCCGAAGTGGCAGGACCGGAAATGTCATAGCCGTAGGAGGTGGCCATCTCTTTCAGCTCCTGGAGCGCCCGAATCTGCTCGGCCAACTCCTCGCGCAACTGGATCACGTCGTCGGTGGAGAACCGGTCGTCCAGCTCCGCCTTGTCCGCCTGCTTTGCCTCGATCAGTCGGTCCACCCCGTAGAGGGCAACCCGGCGGTAGTCGCCAATGATTCGGCCCCGCCCGTAGGCGTCGGGCAGGCCGGTGACAATGTGGGAGGAACGAGCCGCACGCACGCTCTTCGGGTAGACGTCAAACACGCCCTGGTTGTGCGTCTTCCGGTAGACGGTGAAAATCTCTTTGATGATCGGGTCTACTTCGTAGCCGTAGGTCAGCAGGGCGTTCTCGACCATCCGCCAGCCACCGTTAGGAATCATGGCCCGCTTGAGCGGCGCGTCAGTTTGGAGGCCCACAATCAGGTTGTCATCAGCACTGATGTAACCCGGCTCGTGCGAGGTGATTCGGCCCGGGACGTGATTGTCGATGTCGAAGACGCCGCGCTCACGCTCCGCCGGGAACAGCCCGCACAAAGTCTCCCAAACCCGCTGGGTTCGATCCGTCGGACCGGCCAGGAACGAGTCGTCACCCTCGTACGGGGTGTAGTTCTCCTGGACAAAATCTCGCACATCGATGGTTTTCTCCCACCGACCCGTTTTGAACCCAGTCCACGCAGTAATGGTCGCCATGGTGACTCCCTTTTGTCGCTCAGACGGGAGGTTTTCCCGCTGCTTCAAGCTTATGAATAAATACTTGAGCAGTCGTGATAATTATGGGTGCTGGTCCTCACACACGGACGTGAAACCGCGCCATTTCAACCCTATGCGAACTGTGCCACAATCTAGTTGGGGACTAATGGCCCAATTAAATATTTCTCGATATCGAGCTTCTTAATAGTGCGGATTCTACCGCTTCAACCAATCCGGCCGAATCGAGTCCCAAGCGAGCCAGGATCTCCTCGCGTTTTCCCTGCGCTTGGAATTCGCGGGGGACCCCGCGGACCAGCACCGGTACCTGTGTTTGGCGGGCCAGTTCGGATCCGACGCCGCCGACCTCAAGTCCGTCCTCAGCCGAGACGACCACCCGGTACGAGTTGGCTACCTCCACCAGCTCGGGGGCGACCGGTAGCACCCAGCGCGGGTCCAGAACGTCGGCCTCAATCCCCCGGGACTTCAGTTCCTGCGCCGCCTCCACCGCATAGTGCGCGAGCGGGCCGAGCGCCACCAGGAGCACGTCGGCCTCCCGGCCGCGGTAGAGGTAGTCGCCAGCGGCGGAAGTTTCGGCCACCGCCAGGTCCGGCGGCAGGGCTCCCTTCGGGTAGCGGAGCAGGGTCGGGCCGGAGCTGTCGCCCACCGCCTCGTCCAGTTCAGCCCGCAAAGTGGCGCCGTCTCGCGGAACTGCTACCCGGAGCCCGGGCACCATCGCGGCCAGCGACAGGTCCCACATCCCGTTGTGCGACGGGCCGTCGTCGCCGGTAATGCCCGCGCGATCGAGCACCACGGTCACCGGGGCTCGGTGCAGGGCCACGTCCATGAGCAGCTGATCAAAAGCCCGATTCAGGAAGGTCGCGTAGAGGGCCACCACCGGGTGCGCCCCGGCAAACGCCATCCCGGCGGCCGAGGTGAGGGCGTGCTGCTCCGCAATACCCACGTCCACCACCCGATCCGGGAACCGATTGGCCAGGGGTTGGAGGCCAACCGGCGCCTTCATTGCGGCGGTAATGCCGACCACATCCGGGTTCCGCTCGGCCAACTGCACGATCTCCTGAGCAAACACCGCCGTCCAGCCAAACCGCTGCGGAGCCACCGGTAGACCGGTCTCCGGGTGAATTTTCCCCACCGCGTGGAACCGGTCCGAGACGTCCTCTTCGGCCGGCACGTAGCCTCGTCCCTTCTCCGTGATGACGTGGACGATCACCGGGCCGCCGAAGCTCTTGGCCAGCTCCAGGTTGTACTCCACCGCAATCAGGTCGTGGCCGTCAATCGGACCCAGGTATTTCAGCCCCAGTTCCTCGAACAGCACCTGGGGGGCTAGGACATCCTTGATTCCGGCTTTCAGCCCGTGCAGTGCCTCAAACGCGGCCCGCCCCGGCTCGCCCAGGGAAAGGAGCTTCCGCTTCCCCCAGGCCAGCGAGCGCTCGTAGTGCTCAGAGGTCCGCAGCCCCGCCAGGTGGCGAGCCATTCCGCCGACCGTCGGCTCGTAGGAACGGCCGTTGTCATTGACCACCACAACCAGCGATCGATCCTGATCCTCGGCCATATCGTTTAGCGCTTCCCAGGCCATTCCCCCCGTCAGGGCGCCGTCGCCAATCACGGCCACCACCGACCCGGCCTGACCCCGGCGGCGGCGCTCGCGAGAGACACCGTCAGCCCAGGAAATCGCGGTCGACGCGTGAGAGTTCTCCACCACGTCGTGAGCCGACTCGGCCCGCGACGGGTACCCGGACAGTCCGCCCGGCTGGCGCAGCTGGGTGAAGTCTTTGCGTCCGGTCAGCAGCTTGTGAACGTACGCCTGGTGGCCGGTGTCCCAAATGATGGTGTCGCGCGGAGAGTCGAACACCCGGTGCAGTGCCAGGGTCAACTCAACCACCCCCAGGTTGGGCCCCAGGTGACCCCCTGTCTTGGCCACCGACTCGATCAAATAGGCCCGAATTTGCTCGGCCAAACTCACCAGCTCAGCGGCGGTAAGAGAGTCGAGGTCACGGGGGGTTTGGATCCGGTCCAGTAAGCTGCGCATAGGTCGAGTCTAGTCAAGCATCACAGTTTTTCTATTCCCGATGTACAACTACGTAATCAACTAGACTTGTCGCTGTTAGTACCGACCGCCAAAGATGAGGCAAGCGATGAGCAAAGAAGTTGCATCCTACGGTTCCTGGATTTCTCCCGTAACCGCACAGAGCTACGCGGGTCGCTCGGTGACCCTCACCCAGCTCCGAATGGACGGACCCGACATCTACTGGGTCGAAGGCAGTCCGCGCCGCGAAGGCCGAAAGGTCCTGCTGCGACGCAATGCTCTGGGGCAAACCGGTGAGGTGCTCCCGCTGCTGGAGGGCTCCCGCCTCGTCCACGTCGCCACCCGGGTGCACGAGTTTGGCGGGCGCGCCTACGCGATCAAGAACGGACGGATCGTCGTGTCAAACGGCACTGACGACCGGGTCTACTACTTCGACACGCGGACCCTGCGGGCCCAACTGGTGCCGCTGACGCAGCTGGACAAGTGCCGCTACGGCGACTTCGAGATCGACGAGGCTCGGGGCGTCGTCTACGCCGTCTGTGAGGACCACACCGACCCCGATCACGTCCAGCATTCCCTGGTGGCAATTCCGCTGGATGGGTCCGGGGCACGCGACACCTCGAAGATTCGCACCATCTGCGACCAGACCGACTTCGTCTCGTCGCCCACCCTGTCCCCCGACGGGTCCAAGCTGGCGTGGGTCACCTGGAACCGGCCCGAGTTGCCGTGGACCAAGTCCGAGCTGCGCGTTGCCGCTATGAATGCGGCCGGCGAACCGTTCAAGCAGGTCACCCTGGTGGATCGACCCGACGTGGCCGTGACCGAGCCCCGATGGACGTTTGCCGGCGACCTGATCCACATTGACGACTCCAGCGGTCATGCGAACCTGTACCGCACCGAGGGGTTCACTACCAACGATGGCGAGCCGCAGGATGCCTGGGCGACCAGGTTGCGGACGCGGGTCCTACACCCGGGTCCCCGCAGCTTCACCACGCCCCGCTGGCACCTGGGTCTGCACAGCTTCGACGTGCTGGACAACGACCACCTGATCTGCTCGTGGGCTGAAGACTCCCAGTGGCACCTGGGCACCATTCAGCTTTCGAACGGGTTGATGGAAGAGTGGGACACCGGCTGGTGGCCGATTGGCAACGTGGCGGCCAGCGAGGGCCGGGTCGTCTTTGTCGGCGACTCTTCGACCCACTACCCCGCGATCGTCCGCGTCGACAATGCCGCGGTGAAGGTGGTCCGGACCTCGAACGAGGCCGAGATCGACCAGGACTACAACTCTCGCGCGGAGCACGTGACCTGGACGGCCCGGGACGGCCTGAAGGTGCACGGGTTCTACTACCCGCCGAACAACCCCAAGTTCACCGGCCCCGAAGACGAACTGCCACCGCTGATTACCATGGTCCACTCCGGGCCTGCGAACGCTGCGCTCCCGGGCTTGTCCCTGGCTAAGCAGTACTGGACCACCCGCGGATTTGCGGTGCTGGACGTCAACTACCGGGGTTCGACCGCGCTCGGGCGCAAGTACCGCGAATCCTTGAACGGCCAGTTTGGCGTGGCCGAGGTGGCCGACATTGTGGACGGCGTCAACTGGTTGGCAGAGCAGAAACTTATCGACCCCAAGCGGGTGGCGATTGCCGGTTCGGGAACCGGGGGCTTCACGGTGATGGCGGCGCTGGAGTCGACCGAAGTATTTTCGGCCGGCACTTCCCGCTACGGCTATTTGGATCTGCGCCGGACCCTCACCCACGCGCCCATCGTCGACGCCGACTACCTGCGGCGGCTGATGGACTCCTCGGACAGCTCCGACCCGGTCTGGGCTGAGCGCTCGCCGATCAATCAGCTGGCCCGGGTGAATGCCCCGGTTCTGCTGATGGGCGGCGCCAACGATCCAATCGTCACCCCGGACGAAATTGAAGAGGTGTACCAGAAGCTGGTCGACAGCGGCAAGGAAGTTGCGAAAGTCATCTTTGACAATGAGGGTCACGGGTTCGTTCGGGCCGACACCCTCGAGTCGGCCTGGCGGACCGAGTTGGCGTTCTACGCGGACATCTGGGGCATTGAGTTGCAGCACCCGGTGCCGGTAGAGATCGCCAACCGCGGTTCGCGTCCGGTCGTCAACCCCGTTTAGCGGCCTAGGCTGCCCGGTCGGAGCTGAACAGCTTCGGCAGGGCAGCCGTGGCGACGGCCGTTACCAGCCAAACTATCAGCGTCGCCAGCACCCAGGTGCCGGCCCCCCGGATGGTCATCCCGCTGACCACGAACGTGCCCACCAGCAGGGAGACGAAGACGGAAATGAGTCCAACCCCGCCAACCAGCACGGAAGCGTAGCGGTCCACCACCTTTTCAATTAGGGGCGATAGCACAGCCTGCGCCACCGCGAAGACCACGATCGCCAGGATAAAGCCCCAAAGGGTGAACCTGAAGCCGTCCAGTAGCCACTGGGCAATGAAAAGCCCCAGGGCTGACGAACCGAGAAAGACAACTAGTTTGCTGAGAATCTTGCCCATGCGAGCCTCCTAACCCATCTTCACCAGGGCTGGTGAAGTTCCTGCTCAATGTACTGGACTAAAGGGCTTTGGGCGAGCGCAAACCGGCGCTTAATCTCATGTGCAGTTTCTCGGGTCCAGTTGCCGTCCCCTCCCGTCCCGGTTTCCGCTCCGAGTGCGTCCACACCCCCGGTGTTTCCATTGCCCAATCTCCGCGGGGGCCTAAGATAGGGACATGGCACTTTACGTGATTGAGTATCGGTACGATGAAGACCTGTCTAGTCTGGTCAACGATTTTCGCCCGGCCCACCGGGAATACCTCCGCCGGCTTCAGGACCAGGGCAATCTGGTGGCCTCGGGCTTCCTGCGCGACGCGGTTTTCAACGGCGCGCTGCTGATCCTCAACGCCGAAACGGCCCAGCAGGCGACCGCGCTGCTCAACGAGGACCCCTTCGTCACCAACGGGCTGATCCACTCGTTCCAGGTGCGGGAATGGCACCCGACCCTCGGGTACCTGGCGGACGACTTCGACAAGACGTTCCCGGCGTCCTAAGCCGATCAAATCACCTGACACATCACCTGGGTCAGGGCCGCGGCCACCTGCCGTGGATGCTCGACGCAGGTCAGGTGGCGCGAGTTCTTGATCACCTGGAAGCTGCCGGCCGCACCCGGGATGTGGTGGGCCAACTCTTCGGCTTTCCCGGGGCTCATCCCCGCGTCCTCGTCCCCGGTGAGGATCAGGGTTGGGACCTGGATCTGCGACAGGTCCGCCCGCAGGTCGGTGTTCCCGATCAGCTCACAGCAGTACGCATAGCCCTCGACCGGACAGGCAAGGAATGTTTCGCGCGTCCGCCGGTAGCGGGACTCGCCCTTTCCCGCTCTGAATTCCGGGGTGAACCACCGATCCATCGTCGCGTCGACCAGGGAGGACATTCCTTCGGCCCGAACCAGTTCCGCGCGGTCAAACCAGGGCTCCGACGGAAGCAGCGCCGCTCCCGAATCGAGCATGGCCAACGAGAGGACCCGCTCGGGAGCCATCTCGGCCACCGCGAGGGAGGCAATCGCGCCGAGGGAGATGCCGGCCACGTGAAACCGGCCAATCCCCGCCTCGTCCAGCTGAGACAGGAGTACCTCCACCACGGTCTCCATTCGAGCCGGGCCCGAGGGTATTTCCGAAGCTCCGTGACCGGGCAGGTTCCACCGGACAATATGCCAGGAATCGGCCAGGTCGGCCACCACCTCGTCCCAGATCCGAACGTCTGAACCGAGCGAATGGGCCAACACCAGCGTGGGAGCCCCGGCCGGCCCGTCTTGCTGCAACTCGAATGCGGTCATCCGCTAGCTCCCCTCGTGTCGAAACCGCGTCGTGTAGCGGTAACACACTTCCATCAAAGCACTAATTGCCAGGCCGACGCCACCAATTAGCGCCCACTGCTGGGGGTCGGGCCACTGTAGGGCGAAGAACTCCCTGGTCCAGGGGATGAGCACCCCCAGCAGGGCGCCGGCCGCCATCACGCAGATCAGCACCAGGCGCCACAGGTTGAACGGGCGCGCGGTGATCCCGAGCAGCCACAGGGCCCCGAGGATCAGCGTCAGGGTCGCTCCCGTCTGGCCGATCTCCGTATGCTCGCCCAGTAGGAGGTATACGATCAGCGCGCCCGTGCCCATCAGCAGACCGGATGGCACCGCCAACCAGAGGGTTCGGCGAAGGAAGCCGGGGTGATACCGACGGTGGCTGGGAGCCAACGCCAGGAAGAAGGCAGGGGTCCCAATCGTCAGGGCCCCAATAAAGGTCAGTTGCCGCGGCAGGAACGGGTAGACCCAGCCGCAGACCGAAACGATCACCGCCAGCATCACGGCGTAGGTGGTCTTGGACAGGAACAGGGAGGAGACTCGCTCCATGTTCGCGATAATCCGTCGCCCCTCGGCCACCACACCCGGCAGGACTGAGAACTCGCTCTTCATCAGCACGAGGCGGGACACCGCTTTTGTGGCCGGCGCGCCATTGCCCATGGCAATTCCCAGGTCCGCCTCTTTCAGCGCCAGGGCGTCGTTGACTCCGTCCCCGGTCATGGCGACCGTGTGGCCCCCACGCTGCAGGGACCGGACCAGCGCTCGTTTCTGCTCCGGGGTGACCCGGCCAAAAACGTCCACCTCGGCGGTGGCCCGGTCGAACTCGGGAGTGTCGAATTCGGGGAGGGTGCGCGCGTCCACCACCTGGAGCGTTCGACCGTCCCCGCCCAGGTCTAGCCGGTCGGCAATGGCCCCGACCGTTCCGGGCGCATCGCCGGAAATCACGCGGACCCGGACTCCTTGCGACCGGAAGTATTCCAGGGTCTCGGCCGCATCGGGTCGGATGTCTTCAGACAGTACCGCGATCAGCTGGGGTGAAAGGTCCTCGGGCAGGGGTTGATTCTCGGCAATCGGGCCGCCGGCCCGGGACAGGCATAGGGTTCGCTGGCCCCGGGACGATGATTCCGCCACCAGCTGGCGGGCGGCTTCCGCCGCGTCTCCTCGGGCGTTGGCCAGCAGGATTTCCGGCGCTCCGAACACCCAGCTGCCATTCGCGCCGCTCAAAGCCGACCATTTGCGCGTCGAGTTGAACGGAACCTCGGTCAGTTCCGTCGGCAGGTCCGTCGCCGACCAGGCTTGGCTCCGCAGCAGTTCCTGCACCGCCGTGGCGGAAGCGTTCGTTTCGTCGGAGGTCAGGCGGCCAAGCGCCCCGGCCAGATCGGCTTCCGAGGCGGCCCCCGGCAGAACCGTCAGTTCCTGCCCCCTAATCCCGCCGGTGGTGAGGGTCCCGGTCTTGTCCAGGCACAGCTCGTCGACGCGGGCCAGAATCTCCACCGCCGGAAGCTCCTGGACCAGCACCCCCCGACGCGACAGGGTGGCCGCCGCCAGTCCAAAGTTCATCGAGGTCAGCAGGACCAGCCCCTGGGGGATCATGCCCACCACCCCGGCAATCGCCAGGATGACGGCCCCGCGCCAGTTGCCGGCGTCCGCCCGAGTCTGGGACCAGACCAGGAGGACCACCACTACCGGAAGCACCACCATGATCCACTTGAGGACCCGGTCGATTGCCCGTTGAATCTCCGAGGTCACGACGGAGTACTTGCGCGCTTCGGCGGTGATCTTTTGGGCCCAGGAGTCGGCCCCCACCTGGCGCACCCACATTCGGCCCGAACCGGCCACTACCGCTGTCCCCGAGAGGAGCTGGTCGTCAACCTGCTTTTTTACCGGCAGCGACTCGCCGGTCAGAATTGACTCGTCCACCTCCAGGCCCCGAGTGGATAGCACCGTCCCGTCGGCCGGGATTTGGTCGCCGAGGCGCAGCTCGACCAGGTCGTCCACCACCAGGTCGTCGTTGTTGACCGTCTGTACCTTCCCGGCGCGCAGCACCTGGGAGGTGGGGGCGGCCAGGACCGCCACCGAGTCCAGCACCCGTTTGGATCTGAGCTCAGAGAAGACGCCAATAGCCGCATTGATCACCATCACCAGGGCAAAAACCGAGTCGCGCCAGTCCCCCATCGCCAGCACCACCACCATGGCGGTGGTGAGGATGGCGTTGAACGGCGTGAAGATGTTCGACCGAAGAATCTGGCTGACGGGTCTGGAGGTGGTGCGCGGGACCCGGTTGGTCTGACCCGCTTGGACCCGCTCAGCCACCGCCTCGTCCGGAAGTCCATCCGGATAGGGAGGAAAGCTCATGGGGACCATCCTAGCTAGTGGAGGCTACTGCTCCACCTGCGGCGGGCGGGCCCGGTCCATTCTGCTCTTAATCAGGGAGGCCACCACGGTCAGCACAATCACGCCGCCAATGACGGACAGCGACATGCCGATCCCAATGTCGGGCACGTGGAAACCCTCTCCGCCGTTCAGGAACGGCAGATTGTTCTCGTGCATCGCGTGCAGAATCAGCTTGACGCCAATGAAACCCAAAATGATCGCCAGCCCGTAGTGCAGGTAGACCAGGCGCGACAGCAACCCGTCGATCAGGAAGTAGAGCTGGCGCAAGCCGAGAAGAGCCATCGCGTTGGCGGCGAACACGATGTAGGGCTCCTGCGTGAGACCGAAGATGGCGGGAATCGAGTCGAAGGCAAACATCAGGTCGGCCGTCCCAAGCGCCAGGACGCAGAGCAGCAGCGGGGTCAGGTAGGTCTTGCCGTGCTGGCGAGCCAGGAACCGCTGGCCGACAAAACCGTCGGTTACCGGGAACATCTTCCGGACAAAGATGGTGAACCGGTTCTCCCGGTACTCCCCGTCGTCGCTTTCGCCCTCAACTCCCTGGCGAGCCTGCATGATGGCCGTCCAAATCAGCCAGGCCCCGAACAGGTAGAAGATGGCCGAGAACCGTTCAATAATGGCGGCACCCACCAGAATGAAGACCAGGCGCAGGACCAACGCGATGATGATGCCGGACAGCAGTGCCTTCTGCTGGTACTCCCGCGGAACGCGGAAGGACTGCATGATCAGCACGAAGACGAAGAGGTTGTCGACCGAGAGGGCTTTCTCAGTCAGGTAGCCGGCGAAGTACTCGCCCGCGTAAACCGAGCCGAACTCCCACCAGGTCAGCACGCCGAAGAGGATCGCCAGGCCGATGTATCCCACCGACCACCAGGCGGCTTCCTTCATGGTGGGAGCGTGGGGAGTCCGGACGTGCCCGACAATGTCAAAGGTGATGAGGACGAGAACGATCGCGCCCAAGATGAGCCATGACCAAACGCTGACTTCCATCCGATTCCATTCCGTTCGTAGGGTTGACCAACCAGTTGAGGTCTTATCCCACCTGGAACGGAACCAGGTGTTGATGCCGAGCCGGTTGTTCCCGAGCCGTGTTGACGACATCAACTTAGCGAGATTACTCCCCCCGGGGACAGTCTAGGGGGTGACGGAGGGCCTAACAACCGGGAACCGGCGAATGCGGACTATCCCACCCGACTAATTGGCCGCCCGCATGGCGCGCAACTCCTTCTTTAGATCGTTGATCTCGTCGCGCAATCGAGCCGCCACTTCGAACTGCAAATCGTCGGCGGCCGCGTGCATCTGGGCGGATAGTTGCTCGATGAGCCCAGCCAGGTCCCCTTCCGCCTGGGCGCTCAACTGGGTCCGGATGCTCGGAGCGCCGGCCGCGGGCTCCGACAGCTCGTTCCCAGCCCGGTATCCCCCGGCCAACAGCTCCTGGGTGTCGATATCCTCACGCGCCAACATGTCCGTCACGTCGGCGATCTTCTTTCGCAGGGGCTGCGGATCGATCCCGCGCTCTTCGTTGTAGGCGATCTGGCGGGCGCGGCGGCGCTCAGTCTCGTCAATGGCCTCCCGCATCGAGTCGGTAATTTGGTCGGCGTACATGTGCACTTCCCCGGAGACGTTCCGGGCGGCCCGGCCGATGGTCTGAATCAGGGACCGGGTCGAGCGCAGGAAGCCTTCCTTGTCGGCGTCGAGAATCGACACCAGGGAAACCTCGGGCAGGTCCAAACCCTCCCGCAGCAAGTTGATCCCAACCAGGACATCAAACTTGCCCAGGCGGAGCTCCCGCAGCAACTCCACCCGCCGGAGTGTATCCACGTCGGAGTGCAGATACTCCACTCTCACCCCGCGCTCTGCCAGGTAGACCGTCAGCTCTTCCGCCATCTTCTTGGTCAGCGTCGTCACCAGCACCCGCTCATCCCGGTCAACCCGGACCCTAATCTCATCCAGCAGGTCGTCAATCTGTCCTTCGGTTGGCTTCACCACCACCTTCGGGTCGACCAGACCGGTCGGGCGGATGATTTGCTCCACCACGTCGGGGGCTTTGCTCATTTCGTAGGGTCCGGGAGTGGCCGACAGGTAGACGGTCTGACCGATCCGCTCCAGGAACTCCTCCCACCGAAGCGGTCGGTTATCCATCGCTGAGGGCAGGCGGAACCCGTGTTCCACCAGGGTGCGCTTGCGCGACATGTCCCCCTCGAACATGGCCCCGATCTGCGGGACGGTGACGTGAGACTCGTCAATAATCAGGACGAAGTCATCCGGGAAGAAGTCCAGCAGTGTGTGCGGGGGCGTGCCGGCCTCACGCCCGTCAATGTGACGGGAGTAGTTCTCAATCCCGGAGCACATTCCCATTTCCCGCAGCATTTCCAAGTCGTAGGTGGTTCGCATCCGGAGGCGCTGAGCCTCCAGCAGCTTGCCCCGCTGCTCAAACCACCGGACCCGCTCTTCCAACTCTTCCTCAATCGAGGCGATGGCGCGCTGCATTCGCTCACGCCCGGCGACGTAGTGGCTGGCCGGAAAGACGTGCACCCGTTTGGTTTCCCTAATCAGTTGCCCGGTCAGGGGGTGCAGCACCGCCAGGGAGTCAACTTCATCCCCAAACAGCTCAATCCGAATGGCCAGTTCCTCATAGACCGGGATGATCTCGATCGTGTCTCCCTGGACCCGGAACGTCCCGCGGGTAAAGGCGATGTCGTTGCGAGAATACTGCATGTCCACAAAAGTGCGCAGCAGCTCATCCCGGTCAATCCGCATCCCCACTTCCAGCTCAATCATCCGAGCCACGTACTCTTCGGGCGTTCCCAAACCGTAGATGCAGGAGACCGAAGACACCACCACGGTGTCTCGCCGGGTCAGCAGCGAGTTGGTGGCCGAGTGGCGGAGCCGTTCCACCTCGTCGTTAATGGATGAGTCCTTCTCAATGAAGGTGTCCGTTTGCGGCACGTAGGCCTCGGGTTGGTAGTAGTCGTAGTAGCTGACGAAGTACTCCACCGCATTGTTCGGCAGCAGGCTGCGAAACTCCGAGGCCAGCTGGGCCGCCAGGGTCTTGTTTGGCTCCATCACCAGCGCCGGACGCTGAATCTGCTCAATCAGCCAGGCCGTGGTGGCCGACTTTCCGGTCCCGGTCGCGCCGAGCAGGACAATGTCCTGTTCCCCCTCGTTGAGCCGACGGGCCAACTCGGCAATGGCCGTCGGCTGGTCCCCCGAGGGCGTGTACTCGGAAATAACCTCGAATGGGTGTTCGTCTGAGCGCAGGATCATAGCCACCAGCCTAGCCACTCACTCCGACAAGTCCATCTCGTCAGCGCTCGGCTAAACCCAGCTCCCGTCCCAGCTCGAGCACCGACCGGTCCAACTGGTCCCGGTCGCCGTCGTTGACCAGCACGAAGTGCGCCAGAGCGCGCCGCTCCTCGTCCGTTGCCTGGGCTTCGATCCGCGCCCGCGCTTCCCGGTTGGGCAGGCCCCGCCGGTGCAGGCGAGCCAGGCGCAGGTCGAGTGGGGCCTCAACCACCACCACGGCGTCAAACTCCCCCTCCATTCCGGTCTCCACCAGAAGCGGGACGTCATAAACCCCAACCTGACCCGGTGCCAGCCCGGCAAACTGCTCGGTCTTGGCGGCGGCAATCAGGGGGTGGGTGATTTGCTCCAGTCGGAGCCGAGCCGCGGGATCGTCAAAGACCAATCGGGCCAGGGCAGCGCGGTCCAATTGACCATCCGGCCGCACCACCCCCGTGCCAAACTCGCGGGCCAGCTGCTCCAAGCCGGGGCTTCCCGGAGCCACCACTTCGCGGGCCAACTCGTCGGCGCTCACCACCACTGCCCCGAGCGCACCCAACTGCTCGGCCACCGTCGACTTGCCGGTCCCGATGCCCCCGGTCAAACCAACCAGGTAGGGCTGCCCGGGCTCGGGACGGGAGGGAGGACGAAGACGAAGCAAACTCATCCTCTCATCGTAGTCCGACGGCGTAGGCTGGCGGGCATGGAAACCTACGCCCACGGCCATCATCCCAGCGTCGTTCGGTCCCACGCTCGCCGAGGGATCGCCGATTCCGCCGCCTACCTGCTCCCCTCCCTGAGACCGGGACTGCGGGTCCTGGACGTGGGGTGCGGGCCGGGTTCAATCACCCGCGAGCTGGCCGAGCGTTTCCCCGGCTCCCAGTTCGTCGGGGTGGACCGGGAGCCGGCCGTCCTTCGAACCGAAGACCTGCCGAACCTGCGATTCGAGGTGGGAGACGCCTACCAGCTGGCCTTCCCGGATGCCAGTTTTGACGTGGTTCACGCGCACCAGGTGCTGCAGCACCTGGGGGACCCGGTGGCCGCCCTGCGTGAGTTTCGCCGGGTGGTTCGGCCCGGCGGGATCGTCGCGGCCCGCGATGTCGACTATGAGGGCCTGACCTGGTATCCGCGCCTGCCGGAGCTGGACCGATGGCTGGAAATTTACCTGCAGATTGCCCGCCAGCACGGGGGCGAGCCGGCCGCTGCCCGCCACCTGCGCTCCTGGTTCCGAGCCGCAGGTTTCACCGACCTTCAGATCACCGGCTCGGTCTGGACCTACGCCTCGGACGAGCAGGTGACCAACTGGGGCCAAACGTGGCGTCAGCGGGCCGTCGAATCCGACTATGCAAAGTTTGCACTAGAACTGGGCCTCGCCGACCGGGAGGAACTAGCTGAAATCTCCCGCGGGTGGGATGCCTGGTCCCACCACCCGGACGCCTGGTTTCAGCTGCCCCACGGCGAGGTGATCGCCGCCGGGTAGCACTGAGGGGCACCGCCGAATCGGCGATGCCCCTCAGGGATGAACTAACTAGTTGTTCGAGGTCAGCTTCTCGCGCAGAGCAGCCAGGGCCTCATCCGAGGCCAGGGTGCCTTCGGAGGCGTCCGCCGACGAGTAGGACGTCGGGGCCTGCTCATCGCTCGGAGCCTGCTCGGAGTCGGCTTCCAGGGCGGCCTGCACCTGGGCGCGGTGAGCTTCCCACCGGGCCTGGGCTTCGGCGTACTGGGCTTCCCAAGCTTCCCGCTGGCTGTCGTAGCCCTCCATCCATTCCTGGGTTTCGGGGTCGAAGCCTTCGGGGTACTTGTAGTTGCCGTTCTCGTCGTACTCGGCAGCCATCCCGTACAGCGACGGATCGAACTCTTCCGAGGTTGGGTCCACGCCTTCGTTTGCCTGCTTGAGCGACAGGGAGATCCGACGACGATCCAGGTCGATGTCGATCACCTTGACGAACACGTCGTCGCCAACCTTGACCACCTGTTCAGGCATTTCCACGTGGCGCTGAGCCAGCTCGGAAATGTGGACCAGGCCTTCGATGCCGTCCTCGACCCGGACAAAGGCGCCGAACGGAACCAGCTTGGTCACCTTGCCCGGAACAACCTGGCCGATCGCGTGGATGCGAGCGAAGGTCTGCCACGGGTCTTCCTGGGTGGCCTTGAGGGACAGGGACACGCGCTCGCGGTCCATATCCACGTCCAGCACCTCAACCTCGACGGGCTGACCGACCTCGACCACCTCGGACGGGTGATCGATGTGCTTCCAGGAGAGTTCGGAGACGTGAACCAGGCCGTCGACCCCGCCCAGATCCACGAACGCACCGAAGTTGACGATCGAGGAGACGACGCCCTTGCGGACCTGACCCTTCTGCAGGGTGTTGAGGAAGTTGGTGCGAACCTCGGACTGGGTCTGCTCCAGCCAGGAGCGACGCGACAGGACCACGTTGTTGCGGTTCTTGTCCAGTTCGATGATCTTCGCATCCAGCTCGCGACCGATGTAGGGGCCGAGCTCGCGCACGCGGCGCATCTCGACCAGAGAGGCGGGCAGGAAGCCACGCAGACCAATGTCGAGGATCAGGCCGCCCTTGACGACCTCAATGACGGTGCCGGAGACAACGCCATCCTCGTTCTTGATCTTCTCAATCTCGCCCCAGGCACGTTCGTACTGTGCGCGCTTCTTCGACAGCAGCAGGCGACCTTCTTTGTCTTCCTTCTGCAGCACGAGAGCTTCGATCTTATCGCCCACGGCGACGACGTCTTCGGGATCGACATCGTGCTTGATGGACAGTTCGCGAGAGAGAATAACGCCCTCGGTCTTGTAGCCAATGTCGAGCAGGACTTCGTCACGATCGACCTTGACAACAGTTCCCTCCACGATGTCGCCATCGTTGAAGTACTTGATTGTTTCGTCAATGGCCTTGAGCAAGTCCTGCTCTGAGCCAATGTCGTTGATGGCAACTTGAGGGGTACCAGCGGTGGGCTGGACACTAGAGGTGGTCATGTAGTTGTAAACTCCGAAACGGACAATTATCTAGATGGATAGGACAAGCGCCCACGGTGACCAATTGGGCACCACGAACACCCTCAAAAGCCTACCAGTGTCCAGCTCGGACTAAACCAGCCAAATTGTTACATTTTGCTCACAATCTGCAGGTTTCAGTGGGCAGCGTCCTTCCAGGACCGACCCACGCCGACTGCCACCTCCAGCGGAACCGACATTTCGGCGGCCTGACCCATGCTTTCGCGGACCAGTTCTTCCACTTCTTTCCGCTCACCGGGGGCAATTTCTAGCAGCAACTCGTCGTGAATCTGCAGCAGGAGCCGCGAGCGGTATTTTCCATCCCGCAGCCGCTGGTACACGTCGTTGGTCGCTATCTTGATAATGTCCGCTGCCGAGCCCTGAATCGGCGCATTCAGGGCCGCCCGTTCAGCCATCTCCCGGACCCGGTGACTATCCGAACGCAGCTCGGGGAAATACCGTCGGCGCCCAAACATGGTCTCGGTGTAGCCCGTCTGACGAGCCACCTCCACCACCTCGTGCAGGTAGCGGCCGACTCCGCCAAAGCGCTCAAAGTATCGGGAATGAAGGTCGCGGGCCTCATCCACCCCGACCCCAAGTTGGCGCGACAACCCAAACGGGGACAGTCCGTAGGCCAGCCCGTAGGAGGTAGCTTTGATCCGGCTCCGAAGCTCAGAGGTGACCTCGCTGACCGGGACGCCGAACACCATCGACGCCATGGTCCGGTGCAGATCCTCCCCCGAATTGAATGCAGCAATTAGTTCCTGATCTTCCGACAGGTGCGCCATGATCCGCATTTCGATCTGGGAGTAGTCGACCGACATCAGCGCCTCATAGCCGGGGCCGCAGATGAACGCCCCGCGCACCCGGCGCCCGGTCGCGGTGCGGGTCGGGATGTTCTGCAGGTTAGGCTCGGCCGATGCCAACCGGCCGGTGGCGGTCACCGTCTGCTGGAACGTGGTGTGAATCCGGCCGTCGGGCTTCACCTCGGCCCGCAGCCCCTCGACCATTTGCCCCAGTTTCGTGTGGTCCCGGTGGCGGAGCAGAGCCTCCAGGAACGGGTGCCCCGTCTTGGCGAACAGGTCGGTCAGGGCCCCGGCGTCCGTGGTCCAACCGGTCTTGGTTTTCCTCGTTTTCGGCATTCCCAGCTCGTCAAACAGGATTACCTGCAGTTGCTTCGGGGAACTCAGGTTCGCCTCGTGTCCGATGGCTGCAAACGCGTCCTCCTGGGCCCGCGCGGCCCCGGCCGCCAACTCTTGGGCCAGCTCGTCCAACACGTCAAGATCCATGGCGACGCCGGCCTGTTCCATCCGGGCGAGCACCCGCTGCATCGGGATCTCCATCGTGGTCAGCAGCGCCGTCATCTGGTCCGCGTCCAGCTGGGGGCGCAGCGGGGCCTCCAGGCGCGCGGTCAGCAGGGCCTGCTGTGCCAGGCGCCGGACCCACCCGGGTTCTGCGTCCTCGTCCAGGTCGGCGGCCGAGAAGAGCGCCCCCTCGTCCGCCTCCTCCAACTCTTCCCCGAGGTACTCCCGGGCCAACTCCGACAGCGAGTAGCCGCGCCGGTCTGGTCGGCACAGGTACGCGGCCAATTCGGTCTCAAAACTGGGAGCCGGCAGCTGCCAGCCGCGAGCGGCAAAGGCGTGCGTCGCCGCTTTGGCCTCGTGGATGACCAGGTCCGGGTCACTGGCGAAAAAGTCTGCGAAGGCCCGGTCCTGAGCCGGATCCAGCTGGGCCGGGTCGACTACCAGTGCTTCCCCCTCGGATAGCACCGCGAACCCGGTCAGGTCTCCGGCTGCGGGCCGGCCCACCCCCGAGTAGGCCAGCGCGAAGTGGTCCCGGTTTCGGAGCCAGTCAGCCACGTTCTGTCCCGGCTCCACCACCAGCGTGCGCTCGAGCCCAACGCCGTCGTCCTCACCGGAGTCGGCCGACTCGCTCAACCCGTTTGGTTCCACTTTGAGTGCCTGGTAGACCCGCGAGCGCAGGCCGGTGAAATCGAGGGCGTCAAACAGCTGCTGCAGCCCCTGGTAGTCCGCCTCGGTCGGAACCAGGTCCCCCACCTCGACGCCCAGGTCCAGGTCGCTGACCAGGCGGTTCAGCCGCCGGTTCCGTCGAACGGCCTCGACGTGTTCGCGCAGTGCCTCTCCGCGCTTGCCCCCAACCTGGTCGGATTCGGCCAGGAGGTTGTCCAGGCCGTCGAACTTGTTCAGCCACTGGGCGGCAGTCTTCGGGCCCACCCCGGGGACGCCCGGCAAGTTGTCGGCGCTCTCCCCCACCAGTGCGGCAATTTCCGGGTAGCGCTCAGGCACCACCCCGTAGCGCTCCTCGATCGCAGCCGGGTCCATGTATTTCAGGTCCGAGGCGGAGCGACCCGGGTAAATCACCGTCACCTGGTCGTTGACCAGTTGGAAAGTGTCGCGATCCCCGGAAGCCAACAGCACCCGGAAACCTGCCTCAGTCCCCTCCCGGGTCAGGGTGGCCAGGATGTCGTCGGCCTCAAAGTCGTCCTTCGTTAAGGTGCGGATCCCCATTCGGTGGAGCAGCTCGGTGATGATCTCCACCTGGCCTTTGAACTCGGCCGGGGTCTCGTCCCGTCCCCCCTTGTACTCGGGGTATTCCCGATTGCGGAAGGTCTCCCGACCGACGTCGAAAGCCACCGCAATGTGAGTGGGGTGCTCGGTGTCGATCAGGCGCACCAGCATGGACAGGAAGCCGTAGACGGCGTTGGTTGCCTGCCCACCCTTAGAGGTAAAGCTTTCAACCGGGAGGGCGAAGAAGGCGCGAAACGCCATCGAGTGTCCGTCGATGACCAGCAATGTTTTACTCACGTATGCCACCATAGAGGTATGAGTCGCACCCCGCCTAGCGCCGGACAAAATTGTCCCCAAACTGCCTCCTCTCTCAGCGACAAGCTGCAACTGGAGGTGCTGGAGTGCACGCCCGCGCGGACCGTGGTCGCGATGCCGGTTGCGGGCAACACGCAGCCGATGGGCGCACTCCACGGCGGTGCCAGTGCCGCCCTTTGCGAGACGGCCGCCTCCCTGGCCGCTTGCGCCCACGGCGAACCGAATGGATTGGTCGGCGTGGGGACCAATCTGAGCATCACCCACCTGCGACCGGTGTTCTCCGGGCGGGTGGTGGCCGAGGCGGTGGCCACGCTCCTGGGGCGGACAGTCACCGCGCACTCGGTGCAGGTGCACGACGACGCCGGCCGGCTGGTCGCTATCGCCCAGGTCTCCAATCAGTTGATTGCGAAGCCGGTTTAGGACAGTTGCAGGGTCTCCCCTGCCTGAAGGCGGATCGGGGCCGCTTGGAACGTCGTCTCGCCGACGGTGATTTGGTCCAGTTCAAACTGCCCGAACCGGCACTCCAGACTCAATTGATCGCCGTTTCTTGCCAGCGCACCCCAACCCTGGTCGAGCAGAATCGGGATGCTGCGCTCGGGGGTCCGACTCAGCTGGAGGTGTCGACTTACCGAGTCCCACTTGAGGCCACACCACGCGTGGAGCAGGCTCCAGCCGGACAGGGCTCGGACGTAGTGGTCGCCGCATTCGATCTCGTTATAGGGATTTCTCTTCTTCCCGTCATGACGGGCCCACAGACCGCGGAGAATGCTCCAGGCCTGCTCTTCAAGTCCCTCGTAGAAGCAGTGCGCCGCAACCTGATACTCAATCCCGCTCCAGACTTCGTCACAGTACCGCGTCGGGATGGACGGGCGTCCCCCGGTTGGCCACGAGCACATCAACAGACCTGAGTCGTCACCGTCGGCGTAAACCCGATAAGGGTTGACGAAGTCGACGAAACTGGCCCGCAGATTGTGCCTGACCACTGCCTCTAGAGCTGAACGAACGTGTTCTTCTGGGAGGAGGTAGCCCAGGTCCAGCTCGTGCGCCCACCACTGCCCGATCACCTGATCGGAAAGGCATCCGTCCAGCCACTGGAACTCGGGCCTGTCGCCTGGCTCCAGCATCTGGCGATAGTACTCACCGTTGAAGAGGGCTCGATCGTACGCGACCGATCCGGTCTCGAAGCGGCGGCGCATGTCGTCGGCAACAACCTCCTCATCCAGTAGGTAAGCCATCTTCTCCATCGAACGCAGAGCCGCCAGCCAGTAGGTTCCCATGAAGGTGTTGAGTCCACACAGGTCAATGTCATGGGTAGAAGGTTGGATCCCGTGCAGCATCCCGGTCTGATTCGGATCCCATTTTTGGCAAATGTGGTCCATCAGCTGCCGAAGATTGGGCCAGTACCTGCCCAGCCACTCCAGTCCGGCACCGTTCTTGACCTCTCGATAGGTCCGCAGAACAATTGAGAGCATTCCATCCAGTGCCGGGTCTTCCGGCCCGCCGATAGGTCGATCCCAGATCTGAGGCGTCTCCAGCGGCAGCAGGACCCGGTGGGGAATGAAACCTTCCGGAGCTTGCATCACCTCAAACTCGGTCTCACGCATGTTTCGCTCCAGGGCTGGAAAGAGGCGGGCCAAACCCTGAGAGTACGCATGAACGTGAGTACAATTTAGCGGGCAAGAGCCTCCGACCTGCCCCGCCCACATGGGGGTGGAAGCGCCGAGAACTCCTTCAAATCCCCAGGTGCGCCCGTCGGCCGTTCTAAAATAGCTGGGACTGCGAACAATGGCAGCTTGCGTCAGCAGGCGTCGGGCTAGTTCCGGATCAAGATCAGACTCTGTGAACAGGCTGATCCAATGTTTGGTTGCCGCCTCCAGCTCGTCCCATCTGGTCATGGTCTCTTCCGCCACGGCCAACGCGTTGGTAAACCGATTCGTATACTCGTTTCCGATTAGGTGGTGGTTCTGGCCCCAGGCCGGCTGTCTACCTCCAAACTGGGTGAAGTTGACGTAGCGATTGGGAAAGTGCCACGAGACCAGGAACCTAACTTCGACCTGTGCGCCCGGCTCGACCGCGAACTGAACAGCCAGGCCCCCGTTCCAGGTTGACCCCGGAGCGCTGGGGCGCCCGCTGGCCCGGACTCCGTTGGGTTGCGGGTCGGCCAGGTCACTTGGCACGTCGCCCCATTCGCCGGCACCGAAATTTTGCCGACTCGAAAGGAACTGCACCAGTTGCTCCGGATCTGTCCACTCTGTCAGCGCTGAGACCAGGTCGCCTTCCGCGGTCAGCGCCATCGTGCCGTATCCGGCCGCCGACTCGTCCAAGGTCCGGTTTTCCATCAAGATGCTGGTTCGGTTGGGACCCCTCACCACTCGGTTCGTGTTGCCACCGTATCCGGAAGCTCGGACCCCATCGGGGTTGACAATCCCGTCATGCCCCACCGCATTTTGCAGCCCGGCCCCGATCCAACCGTGGACAGGGATCGAGTCGTGGTTCTTCACTGTGAACTTGAAACAGGCAACAGGTAGAGCGGAGTCCTCAGCATTTAGCGGCACTATTGGCGTGAACGCCTCGAGTCGGATCGAGACCGGGAGGGTTTCGTCCAGGTAGTCGATTCGGGCCACTGGATAGGTTCCCGAGAAGCGGGTGTCCGTTACGGTCGGCACCGTTTTGGCCAGCTCCTGTTGCCAGCGGGCAACGTGGTCGTCGTTCACCAACGGCGTTTTGGAGTGTTCGGTCGGCGGGGCCGCCAAGATCCGCACTGCGTCGAAGGGCGGTTCCCACTGGCTGATTCGCGCCGCAAAGAAAGAGCCCGGCAGCTCTCCCAAGTGGTTCCCGATATTGTGCAACTGCCACTGTTTCAGCCAGCCGTCGGCCCCAATGGCCAGATTGCCGGTCCCAATCCCTCCCAGTGGGAGGGCCGCGTAGGGCATCTCTCCGGCAGACCGTCCGGCGGAATCGATATTGGTGTTCAGAGCCGACATCTGGGTTTCCCGTCTTGTTAGAGCGTTTGGAGTCAATCGGTGGAGAAACATCTTTGAGAATCCACTTGTAATCGATTACTTAACACGTTAGCCTAGCTCCATCAGATCGTCAACGTCTTGGGCCGTCACGGTTGACTCCGCCCAGACCACCACCACAGTCTCAAAGGAGAACACCATGTCTCTCGACCTCACCCGCCCCAGTTCGATGATCTCCCGCGCGATTACCGCCGAAAACTTCCGCGGTGTCAAAGCTGGAGGAGGACGGGCAACCGACGGTTTCTCCCAACGCGCCGCGTCGCGCCTAGGGGTCGGCTGGAAAGTCTCCCCCTGTGTCGAGATCGCCCCCAGCGAGACCTTCGAGGTAGCCGAGATTGAGGGTCCCGGCCTAATCCAACACCTATGGTTCACCTGTCACTACTCACTCTGGCGCTCGCTCATGTTGCGGATCCATTGGGATGGAGAGCAGATCCCGGCCGTGGAAGTGCCCCTGGGTGACTTCTTCTGCAACGGCTGGGAGGTCTTCTCACAGGTTTCCTCTACCCAAATTGCAGCCAATCCTCACGGAGGTTTCAACTCCTACTGGCAGATGCCCTTCCACCGGTCAGCCAGAATTACGATTGAAAACCTGTCGTCGGTTCCTGCAAACCTCTACTATCAGGTCGACTACGCGCTGGGAGAGATCCCGGCCGACTCGCTCTATTTCCATGCCCAGTGGAACCGATCCAACCCGGTCCCAGACGGCATCCACCCACTCCTACCGAGAGTTGAGGGAACCGGCCGCTACGTCGGAGCATATCTGGCCTGGCAGTCCAACTCACCGGGCTGGTGGGGCGAAGGGGAGGTCAAAATCTACCTGGATGGAGATGAGGAGTATCCGACCATCTGCGGGACCGGGACAGAGGACTACTTTGGCGGAGCCTGGAACTTCGATATTCCGTCACGGGGATACACCGAGTTCACCACTCCTTATCTTGGGCTCAACCAGGTCCTGAAGCCGGACGGGCTCTACCAAAGCCAGCAGCGGTTCGGCATGTATCGGTGGCACGTGGTGGATTCGATCGGGTTCAACCAGGACCTTAGAATCGAGATCCAAGCGCTGGGCATTGGCCCCGGACAGGGCAACGGGCTCCCCCACCGCTATCGAAAGCTGAAAGACGACATCGCTTCAACTGCCGTCTTCTACCTGGACCGACCTGCGGTAAGCGCCCATGAGCGTCCCCAGGTTCCCGACCTTCTGACGCTGGAAGTCCAGTAGGCCCGGCAAAACAGCCGATTTGGGTCCAATAGACCGATAAACTCGAAGCAACTCCACACCGCGCTGCTGAGGAGCAAGGATGAGCAAGCAAAAGAAGCACCCGCCCACCCCTAAGCGCGCCAGAATTGTGGACGTGGCCAACGCGGCAGGCGTTTCTACAGCTACGGTGTCACGAGCCCTGACCGGTTCGGGCCGAGTGGGGCCGGAGCTAATGCAGCGGATTGAAGAAGCGGTTGTAGCCACTAACTACGTGCCCGACTCGGTGGGACGCGCTTTGCGACGTCAGCGATCGGACCTGTGGGCAGTCATTGTCTCCGACATCCGGAACCCATACTTCGTCGAGCTGATCTCAGCCATCGAAGAGGTTGCTTCCCTTGAGGACCAATCCCTGGTCCTCTACAACACCGATGAACTTCAGGTACGGGAGCGCAGGTTCATTGGAAGCGCGGTCGCCCAGCGGATGTCCGGGGTGATTATTGCGGTGGCCTCTGAGCAAGATTCTGATCTGAGCGCCCTCGAAGAGGCGGAGATTCCGACCATCGTTGTGGACCGCCGCGTGCAGGGCTTTTCAGGCGATTCCGTCGTCTTGGACAACATTCAGGCCGGCAAGCTGGCCGCCGAGCATCTGCTAAAACTTGGCCATACTCGCATTCTCGGTCTGTTCGGCCCCTCTGCTGCGTCGACCACTTTCGACCGGTACATAGGCTTCAAGGCCGCATACGAGAACTCTCAAAACAGAAACTACGGCACTTCCTCGCTGCTGACCGATATTAGAGCTGATCAGGCTCAGGCTGTAACTGCACATGCCCTCCGAGGAGGGCTCAGGCCAACCGCAATCTATGCTGCCAACGGCGCCCTCAGCGCGGGCGCATATCGAGCGGTTCAAGCTAGCGGTTTGCGGGTACCGGAAGACATCTCGATCCTAGGTACCGACGATACCCCGTGGGCCACCATGGTCCGACCCGCACTCTCAGTCATCACTCAGCCGGTCGCCGAGATGGGTAAAGTCGCCGCGGAAAGATTAGTGAAACGCAATCAGAACCCCGAGGTTGAGCCACTTCACCTGGTTCTCTCCCCCGAACTGGTAATCAGGGAAACGACCGGACCCATCCATCAGTAGGTGCGCTGACAGCGTTACCGATTCGAGATATCAAGAAACGCCAGAAGCCGTTGACAGGTGAGAGGAGGCAAACTAAGCTCCGAAGTAATCGATTACATCCATCCACTCGATCGATCTTGACACCTTCCTTCACAGGTGAAGGAACCGAAATCTAGATGCAGTCACTCCAATCAAAAGCACACGAAGCACGACTCAGGAGTAAAAATGTTTAACAGGAAATGGCGCTGGGCAGCTGCAGGAGCTGCAGCACTGATGGCAGCAACGTCGCTGGCAGGTTGCGGCGGATCTGACGGAAAGCAGAGCGGTGAGACCACCACCGAGCTTGGGAGCGGTGAAGCCGGGCAGCTGACATTTGTCTACATGGGGGACGCCGATCAGCAAAAAGCGTTCACCTCGCTCTTTGAAGTATTCAACAAGGATTATCCAGACATCAAACTCAAGGCCATGGGGATTCCCAGTGGCGACTGGGCTACCTTCTCCAACACCGTCGCCACCCGGTTGGCCGGCGGAGAGAAGATCGACATCATTCAGGTAGCAACTGAAGGACAGCGTCTGTTCGCATCCAAGGGGATCCTGACCGACCTCGATCCATTTATCGAGAAAGACAAGGACTACGTCGATGAGTACTGGGAAGACATCGACCCCAGGCTGAAAGAGTTCAACGAGAAGTATGCCTCCGGCCCCAACGGTGAGACGGTCTTCATTCCGGGTGGCTACAACACCATGGCGCTCTATCTAAACAAATCAACCTTTGAGGCAGCCGGGGTGGAGATCCCGGAAAACGGCGACTGGACCTGGGATGAGTTCCTCGACGCTGCCCGCCAAATCAAAGAAAAGACCGGGGCCTTTATGATGCCGGCTTCCTCCTCGTACTTTGGCGCGATCATGCCCTGGCTGACTACCAACGGCACCTCCACCTTCAATGACGACTGGACCCAGCCCACCTTCAACAGTCCCGCAGCAGTCGAGGCCGCCAGCTTTGCCCGCCAGCTGGTGGAGGAAGAACTGGTTCCAGCTCCCGGCGGCCAGTTTGATGTCAACTCGGCGTTCAAGCAGGGAAAGCTAGCCGCGATTGACGGTGGCCGGTGGGTGACGCTCGGGATCCGCGATATGGACGTCGTCGATGACACGGTGGTGGTCAATTGGCCCACCAAGGTCGGACACGGCTCGCCCGTCGGCTGGGATGCCTGGAACATCACCGAACGCTCCGAGAACAAGGATGCTGCCTGGACATTCATCAAGTTCCTCATGTCCAAGGAGGCGGGCGAGTACTTTGCCAGTGTGGGTGGAACCATCGTTCCTGCGCGACTTTCGGTAGCTGAGTCTTCCTACTTCACCGACAACGCCCCGGCCGAGGTCACCCGCCTGGCTGATGCAATGAGCTGGGCCACCGCTATTCCATCGATCGACCGTGGTGCCGAAGCACAGAAGATCATGGAGGAATCCTGGCTCACAATCATTTCGGGCCAAGGCGACGCTCAGGCTGTCTTGGACAACGCCCAGGACCAACTGGCCGCACTCGTCGAGTGAGGACTTTCGCCGTGACTGATAAAAACGGTCAGGCACGCAGCCGCCGACGCGATTTCCGCGTCGGCTGGCTGTATGCCAGCCCGGCCATGCTCCTGTTTCTGGTCTTCATTGCCGGACCATTTGTCTTTTCGTTCGTGTTGGCTTTCATGAAGTGGGACCTTCTGACCGATCCCAGCTGGGCCGGCTTCGCCAACTTTCGGGCACTCTTCTCTGATCCGCTCCTTCCAAAGGTGCTGGGAAATACGTTTGTGTTCGCACTTGCTTCGGTAGTGACGCACCTGGGGTTCGGGTTTCTCCTGGCCCTTGGTGTTAATCGCCTGATCCACCGGGCAGCCAACTACTTTGTCCGAGCCGCGATCTTCTTCCCGTTCCTGATTTCATGGGCAGCGGTATCACTTCTCTGGAAGTACGTCCTGGACCCTACCTTCGGATACGTCGGCCAGTATGCTGCCATGCTTGGTTGGAAGATTCCGAACTTCTTTACCGAGCCATCCTGGGCCTTGCCGGCCATCATCTTTATCGATCTTTGGCACACGCTCGGCTTCACCTTCATCATTCTCTTGGCAGGGCTGCAAACCGTCCCGCGAGAACTGGTTGAAGCAGCCAAGATTGACGGAGCTAGCACCCGCCAAATCTTCTGGAAGGTGACCGTTCCGCTCATGTCACCCACGCTGTTTTTCGCCACCATCATTACCTTCATCGGTGCATTTCAGGTTTTTGATCCAATCCAAATCATCACGCGAGGCGGGCCGCAAAACTCAACCAAGACCATCGTGATGTACCTCTACGAGCGTGGATTCCAAGCATTTGACATGGGGTACGCAGCCGCGGTGGCCATCCTCGTGTTTGTCATCGTCATGATCGTGACCCTGATTCAGTTTGCCGGCCGGAAGAAATGGGTGTTTGAAGGATGAGTCTACAAAACCGCCTCAAGTTCGACAGCCCGCAGCCCGATCTGCTGGACCGCGCTGCCCAGCCCCGACGGAAGAAAAAGGGCGACGCCATCTTGGCCGTGGTCCTGGTGATCTTTGGGCTCTGGATGATCATGCCGATCATCTGGATGATCTCTACCAGCTTTACCGTCTCGACGGAGGCTTTCACCTCCCCGCCCAAGTGGCTGCCGATACCGTTCACGTTTGAGAACTTCGCCGACGTGTTCGACTACATGCCGTTCGGGCAGCAGTTCTTCAACTCGGTCGTCCTCGCGGTGATTCAAACCGGTGGTTCGCTGTTGGTTTCGGTACTGGCCGCCTACGCATTTTCCCGAATTGCTTTCCCGGGCAGTGGGACAATCCTGGTTGGGATGCTGTCCGCCCTGATGATTCCGGCACAGCTAGTTATCATTCCGGTCTTCATCATGATGAGAGGGCTGCACCTGGTCGACACGTTGGCAGCGCTCTGGCTGCCAGCCCTGATCAATGTGTTCCAAATCTTCTTCTTGACTCAGTACTTCAAGACGATCCCCCGAGAACTTGACGAGGCCGCGAAGCTGGACGGAGCTGGACACGGGTGGATCCTGTTCCGCCTGCTCCTGCCGCTATCGAAGCCAGCCCTGGCCGCCTTGGCGATTCTCAGCTTTGAAGCATCCTGGAACGGGTACTTCGGTCCATTGATCTTCCTTTACAGCCCGGAAAAGATGACCCTCCCTCTGGGTCTGGTTACTCTCCAGAATGGATTCGGCTCGGCTCCAGCCGCGGTTGTCTTTGCTGCCATCACGATGGTGGTCATTCCGCTGCTGGTGGTTTTCCTCATCTTCCAAGAGCATTTCGTGGAGAGCATTGCCTCCGCCGGCCTGAAGGGTTAGCTGAGATGGGCACCTCGCTCCAACACGTGGACCCCGTCCTCCAGCGGCTGCCGCGGGCAGCTTGGACAACGCTTCCCGCAGGGTTAGGGGTGGGACTACTTCTGTCCCTCCTGCTTTACTTCCTGTTGCCTTGGATCGGGGTGGGTGCGGGCGCCCTGCTGGCCAATGCATGCCTCTTGGCTATCTGTCCTTTGGTACACCGCCTTCAAGATGAAGTCACGATGGAGGCGAGCTCCGTCAGGTGGCGCCCATTAGCTCGCAAACTGCTGGTAGTGCTGATTCCTCCCACCTTGATGCTAACCGGGGGTGTCGTTTTCCTCGAGGGTGAGGCGCCGCTATGGGTCCAAGCAGCGGCCATCGGCGCCGTCCTGGCCGCATGCCTTTGGTACGCATTACAGTTGGTCACGATTCCCCTATTCTTTGCCCGCCCCGAAGCGAAATTGAGCGCAGTTCTTCGCACGTCTATCTTCGCGGTTGTCCGACGACCAATTCCCCTCCTGGGGGCGGTGGCAGGAATCTTGATGGCAGGCTCAGCAATCCTCAAGTGGCAGCCTCCACTCGCCGCCCTACTACCCCTCCTGGTCGCTACGCTCTCGGTGGCCGCGGCGTGGCCGACGCTGGTGGCGAGCGGAGTGCGGCCCCTCAATCTGGTCCCCCTGCCCGCGGTCCAAACCAAGATTGAGATTAATTCGGCCTAACCCCCGGTCTCCTCCCGAAGATCCCCCCGGTATTTCCAGAGATAGATCACGTTTTACCGGCCACATCTGCCCGCCAAGGTCCCCGTGACCTTTGTCCACAGTGGTATTGTGGAAAAAGGCTTTTTGGAGGTGGCTAGATGACCGACTTGGCAGCAACAGTAGTGGTGGTTTCCGACCGCTGCTACCGCGGCGCAGAGACGGACCGAACCGGACCCAAGCTGGTTGACGGTTTGCGAGCTGCCGGTCTCACCTGTCCCGATCCGGTGGTCGTCCCGGACGATCTGGAACTGATTCGCGGAGCGGTCACCGCAGCCATCGCTTCGGGCACCCGGTTGCTAATTGCCGCCGGAGGCACGGGCGTCTCCCCCCAGGACATCACCCCCGAAGCGGTAGCCCCCTTGGTGGTCACCCCGCTGCCGGGCCTGGCCCAACTGCTGATCCAGGTATCCTTGGAGCAGACTCCTTACGCAGCTCTTTCCCGCCTAGTGGTTGGGTTGACCGAGGAGCGAGCCCTGCTGGTGGCTCAACCGGGAAGCGTGAATGCAGCTGAAACCACCCTGCACCACCTCGTCCCCCTGCTGCCGCACCTTTTCGAACAGTTGGACCGGACTGAAGCTCCCACGGGAGGATATGTTGAGCACTGAGCTAATGGTGGAGCTGAGCTCCGAACCTATCGACGTAGTTCGCCAACTGGCAGCGGCCAGCGGCAGCCAGCACGGAGCCACCACCATGTTCCTCGGTTCCGTCCGCGACCATGATCCGCAGGTAGGACAGGAGCGGGTCGTTGCCATCGAGTACAGCGCCCACCCCGAGGCGTCAGCTACGCTGCAGCGGGAAGTGGCGCAGTTGGCGGAGGAGACGCTGGCGGAGGACTGGTCCGGCGTGGACGCCCGGGTAGTGGTGATCCACCGGATCGGACCGGTCCAGGTGGGTGAGCCCGCCATGCTGGTAATTGTCTCCACCGCTCATCGCCACCCCGGCTCGAGACTTGTGCCGGCGCTGGTGGAAAGAATCAAGGCCACCGCTCCAATTTGGAAGCGGCAAATTCTGGCAGACGGGAGCAGCCAATGGTCGAATCTGCCCTGAGATTGGCTCCAAGCCAACAGACTCATCCGCAACTGGTCGACACGTTCGGCCGGGTTCACCGGTCCATGCGACTGTCGGTGATCGACAAATGTCAGCTGCGCTGTACCTACTGTATGCCGGCTCAGGGCCTGCCCTGGTTGAGTAAATCCGAGCTTCTCACCCTCGATGAGATCTACCGGATTGCCAGCATCGCGCACTTTGCCGGCTTCACCGAGTTCCGGATTACCGGGGGCGAGCCCCTGATTCGCACCGACGTTCCCGAACTGGTTCAACGCCTCTCTGACCTGTCGAACCCCAGCGCGCCCATTGATCTGTCCCTGACGACTAACGCCGTCCTGCTGGATCGCTACGCTCAGGCATTGAAGGATGCCGGTCTGAACCGGGTCAACATCTCGTTGGACTCGCTTCGGCGCGATCGGTTCAAGGCACTCACCTTGCGCGACCAGCTGCCCCAGGTGCTGCGGGGACTCGAGGCGGCCAAGAATGCAGGACTCTCCCCCATCAAGTTGAACACCCTGCTGATTCCCGGGGTGAATGACGACGAGGTCCTGGACCTGGCCGACTTTGCCCTGACCAACGGCTATCAGCTGCGGTTTATCGAGCAGATGCCGCTCGGCGACAGCCCCTGGGATGGTTCCACCATCATTACCCAGCAGCAGATCCTGGATCAGCTTTCCACCCGGTACTCGCTCACCGAGGTTCCGGGGCGTGGTAGCGCCCCCGCGGCACAGTGGTACGTGGACGGAGGGCCGGCCACCATCGGCGTCATTGCCTCCGTGACCAAACCGTTCTGCGGAGACTGCGACCGGCTGCGCCTGACCGCCGACGGCCAGTTGCGAACCTGTCTCTTCTCTGACAAAGAGACCGACCTGCGGACTCCGCTCCGGGAGGGAGCGACCGACGCGGAGTTGCTCGACCTAATGGGGATGGCCACTTGGGCCAAAGAGGCCGGGCACCTGATCGGCAAAGCCGGTTTCCAGGTGCCCGAGCGGAACATGAGCCGGATCGGCGGCTAGCCTCCGGCAAACGGGGGCAGGACCTCCAGCTCGATCGCGTCCCCACTCCAGGTGGCGTCACCGGAAACTACCTGCCCGCCCTGCAGGAAACTGCAGGCTGAGAGTGGCTGTGCAATCCCGTCTCCGTGCCGCGCCACCACCTCATCCTTTAGCTGGGCCAGGCCGTCGGCCTGATAGCTCTCGCGTTCCGTTCCGGCCCGATCCACCATGCCGGCGTAGTAGCGCACATTTACCGTCGCCATCATCTAGTCCTTTCCGGCGGCCAGATACTCCGCCACGTCCTGCGGGCTGTCCAGGTCCTGCAACAGCCGGGCTGCCACCGGAACGGTGGACACCCGAGCCGGCGCCATAAACCGGCGCACAGACAGGTCCCGTCCGGGGATCTCCTGAGCCCGCCCCTCCAAAAACTCACGCCGATAGAACCCCAGCAACCACTGAGTGTACCCGTCCGGAGCCAGGGCGCAGAGGGCGTCCTCCGTCAACTCATCGATCCGGGCTAGCAGGTGCTCGATCGCTCCGGTCGCCTCGGGCAAATCACAGGCCAGCACGGCCACCAGCGGGGCGCTTCCCCCTCGAAGCGCGTTTAGCCCGGCCACGATCCCGGCGACCGGTCCCCCGAAAGCCGGCTCCTCCTGCGTTTGGACCCAGCGCGGGTCCCAGTCCGGTCCCAATGCCTCGTCGAGCGGGGCGCGCGGGCCCACCAGGCAGATCCGCTCGGCTCCGGAAACCGCCTCGACCGCGGAGGCGACCAGCGGTTTCCCGCCAATCGGCAGGGAAACTTTGTTTCGTCCCACCATCCGCCGGGAGCGACCGCCCGCCAGGACGATGGCGTCGTACTTCAGGCTCTCACCCATGTGCCCGACCGTCCGCCGCGCTTTTCTTCCAGCCAAATCCGCTCAATGTAGGCGCCGCGGTCGACTCCTTTAACCATGTCGATGGCGGTGAGCGCAGCGCAGGAGACCGCGGTCAGGGCTTCCATCTCAATCCCGGTCGCATCGGCCGTTTTGACCGTGGCCGCAATCTCGATGGTGTTTTCCGTCAGTTCCAGGTCGATCGTGACCGCGTGGACCGCAATCGGGTGCGCCAGCGGGATCAGCTCCGGGGTTCGCTTGGCCCCCTGGATCCCGGCCACCCGAATGACCGCCAGCACGTCGCCTTTTCGCGCGGCCTGTTCTTCGATCAGCTGGATCGTCTCGGGGGCGCAGCGAACTACCCCGCTCGCTCGCGCCTCGCGCTCACCGGGGGTCTTCCCGCTGATGTCAACCATGTGGACTTCGCCAGCCCGGTTCAGGTGCGTCAGGTTCACAGAATGTCCTCCACATCGACCAATTGTCCCGCTTGGACGAACTCAACATCGGCCGGAATCACGCACAGGGCGCTGGCCTGAGCAAGGGTGGCCACCAGGTGCGAGCCGGACCCGTGCGCCGAGGTCGGCTCGAACACTACCTGCCCCGCTGCGTTCAACCGCACCCGCCCGGGAACGTACTGGGAGCGTCCCTGCGGCGACTTCCAACTGGCCCCGGCTCGAATCTGCCGGCGCGGCGTCTGCGGGTTCACCTGGCCGGTCAGAGTCCTGATAAACGGACGCCCGAACACGTGGAAAGAGATGAACGCTCCGACCGGATTTCCCGGAAAGGCCAGCAGCGGCGTCCCTTTCCAGACCGCGTATCCCTGCGGCTTCCCCGGCTGCAAGGAGACCCGGTGGAAGGTCGACTCCGCTTCGCCATCCAGCAGGTTGCGGACCACGTCAAACCGCCCGACGCTGACGCCCCCGGAGAGCAGCACCGCGTCGCACTGGGAGGTCAGCTCATCCAGCACGACAGCCAATTCTTCAGGCCGATCGGCCACCGCGTGGCGCCTGATCACCCGCGCCCCGCTCTCTTCGGCCAGCCCGGCCAACAAGTAGGAGTTGGATTCGTAGATTTGCCCGGGTGCGAGGACACCTCCCGGTGGCACCAGCTCGTCTCCGGTGGAGAGCACCCCCAGGACCGGTTGGCGAACCACCTGGACCCGGCTCGTCCCCACCGCGGCAGCGGCAGAAAGTTGGCGCCCGGCTAGGCGCGTGCCCTGCACCAGGACGGTCTCACCGGAGCTGACATCTTCACCCGGGTGGCGGACGTTCGCACCGGGTCGAACGGCCTCGCCGATCACCACCTGCCCGTCGTCTTCCTCGGTCAACTCGCTCTGAACCACGGTATCGGCCCCGGCGGGAAGGGGCGCCCCGGTCATGATCCGGACCGCTTCCCCGGCGCCGACGGCCACGTCTCGGGCCGGACCGGCCGGCTGCTCACCCACGATCCGCAGGCGGGCGGGCACCTCTTCCAGGTCCGCGGCCCGGACCGCATAGCCGTCCATCGCCGAGTTGGCAAAACCCGGAATGTCGACCCCCGCCGTGATCGCCTCGGCCAGAACCCGCCCTCGCGCGGCCGCCAGCTCGACCTCTTCCCGCTCCTGGATCGCGAACCGTTCGGCGAGAGACCGGACCTGCTGCAGGTACTCAGCAATCTTGATTTTGGGTTGGCGGTCTCGCCTCTCGGGCGCATCACTCATGGACTACTCCTAGTGGTTCTCGGGTGGCGCCAACCTCCGTTGGGGCGCCGCTTTCACTCCAACCAGGGTAATCGCCCTGCAGGAGAAACACCTGCTCCAGTCCAGCTTCCGCCAGCAGCGTAGCTGCCTGCCGCGCTCGCACTCCGCGCTGACAGTAAATCACGGTGGCCCGACCGCCGGCCCGCCGGCTTAGCTCCTCAACCAGCCCCCCGGCGGTCTCGGCGGTGATTTGCCCGAGGGGAACCAGATCGGCATCGGCCGCGTGTCCGGCAGCGAACTCGAACGGTTCGCGCACGTCGACCAAATAGTGACGAGTCGGATCCACTTCCAAGGCCGGGAGCTGGACCAACTCCGGGGCGGGTTTGGGAGCAAAGGTGAGCCCGGCCTCGGCCCCACCGGGCCGCAGCTCAATCACGTCGGTGCGAGCCCGAAGCGCGTCGATCACCATGACCCGGCCGTAAAGCGGTTCCCCAATCTCGGCTATGAGCTTGATCGCTTCCATGGCCATCACCGAGCCGGCCTGGCCGCACAGGGCCCCAAACACGCCCGCCTCCGCGCAGCTGGGCACGGTTCCGGGAGCGGGCGGCGTTGGAAACAGGTCCCGCAGAGTGTATCCGGCGGTGGCCTGGGGCGGACGAGCCCAAAAAACCGAGACCTGGGCGTTGAAACCCAGAATCGATCCCCAAACCACGGGAACGTTCAACTGCGCCGCCACATCGGAAACCAAATATCGAGTGGGGAAATTGTCGGTCCCATCCACCACCAGGTCGAAGCGCCCGATCAGGTCGGCGGCGTTGTCCTCCGTAAGACGGAGGGGGAACTCTTCGATCGACACCTCCGCCCCCGCCTGTGCGCGCACCCGCGCTGCCGCGGAGGTCACCTTGCTGGTTCCGATCGAGTCGAGATCGTGGATCACCTGGCGGTGCAGGTTGGTCTCTTCAACCACGTCGTCGTCCACCAGCCCCAGAGTGCCCACTCCCGCCGCCGCCAGGTATTGCAGCACCGGCGCGCCGAGGCCGCCCGCTCCCAGCACCAGGACCCGAGCCCGGCGCAGGCGCTCCTGTCCGGTCAGTCCCACCTCCGGAAGTCTGATTTGGCGCAAGTATCGAGCTCCGGGCACGTTCCCACCGGGTCGAACCGGCTCGCAACTAGGCAGATCCATGGCTTTCCCCTCCTACAATTCCGCCTTCAACTCTACTAGGCCGCCGCCCACCACGACGGTCCACCACCACCTCATCTGCGCCTATTTTGATTTTTTCAAGCCGCATTTGCTGTGCTAACCTCGCTGGCATGGCACAATATCTGATCTCTGAGGCTGCCACCCTCCTGGGGGTGAGCTCCGACACCGTCCGGCGCTGGATCGCAGCGGACAAACTTTCCTCTGTCACCAACGCCCACGGCCGCCAGGTGATTGAAGGCGCCGATCTGGCCCGGTTCGCCCAGGAGATGGCACCGGCCGAACGCCAGGCAACCTGGGCCGGCTCTTCGGCCCGCAACCGAGCGGTCGGACTGGTGACTGAAATCATCGCCGATCAGGTGATGGCCCAGGTCAACCTGCAGTGCGGCCCGTTCCGGTTCGTCTCGCTCATGTCGCGAGAAGCCGTCGAAGAACTCAACCTGCAGGTCGGCGACACCGCTGCCGCCGTCGTGAAAGCAACCAACGTCATAGTCGAGGTTCCTAAGTGAGAATTGCTACCCGCCGAAAGTCCGCTCTCCTAACCCTGCCACTCCTGCTGGCGCTGTCACTGGGCGCCTGCTCGTCCCCCGCCTCCCAATCGGATCAGACTCAGCCGGATCAAACCCAGTCCGACTCCTCCCAGTCCACGCCCGCGCCAGCAGCCGGGGAAACGACCACTCTCCAGATCAGCGCCGCCGCCTCGCTCAAATCGGTGTTTGAGCCCCTGATTGAAGCCTTCGAGCAGGAGCACCCGGACATCAAGATCGCCTCGGTCAACTTCGACGGCTCCCCTACCCTGGTCGAGCAGATCGTGGCCGGGGATCCGGTCGACGTGTTCCTGTCCGCCGACACCAAAAACATGGACAACCTGGCCGAACAGGGCGAGGTTGCCGGTGAACCGGAGATTTTTGCCACCAACTCGATCACGTTGGCCGCCCCGGCCGCCAACCCCGCGGGGCTGAAGGAGCTCGGCGATATCGAGAGCAGTGACGTCGCCATTGTCACCTGCGCCCCCGAGGTTCCGTGCGGCGCCGCCACCGGCCGGCTGCTCGAGTTCGAAAACATCACCATCGATCCCGTCAGCCTGGAACAGAACGTTTCGGCCGTAGCTGCGAAGCTGGCGGCGGACGAGGCGGACGGCGGCTTCATCTACCAAACGGATGTGCTGGCCAACGACGGCAAAATCATCGCGATTGACACGCCCGCGATCGACCCCAATCAGTATCCGATCGCGGTGGTGAAGTCCTCCAAGAACCAGGAGGCCGCGCAGACGTTCGTTGACTTTATGCTCAGCCCGAAGGCATTGGCAATCCTGAAGGAATTCGGTTTTGGGGCCCCGTAGGGGACGCCTGCTCCTAGGAATGCTGGCCGCCCTAGCTGCGGCCAGCATTTTCCTGCCGATTGTGGCCCTCCTCTGGGGGGCCAATTGGCAAACCTTCGGGAGCGACATTGCTGCTCCCGAGGCCCGAAGCGCCCTGCAACTCTCTTTCGCCACCGCCCTGGTCACGACCCTGGTCTGCCTGCTCCTAGGCGTGCCGCTGGCTCTCTACCTGGCCCGCTCCTCCTCGGGCTTGGCCTTCGGGATCCGCCTGCTGGTGAACCTGCCGCTGGTGATGCCCCCGCTGGTCGGCGGGCTGGCCCTGCTGATGCTGTTTGGTCGGCGCGGTCTGCTGGGCGGGCCGCTCTACGACCTGTTTGGGTTCCAGTTGGGCTTCACCACCCCCGCGGTAGTGGTGGCGCAGATTTTCGTCGCCCTCCCCTTTATGGTGATCACGGTTGAGGGGGTGGCTCGGACCATTTCTCCCGAACACGAGATGGTGGCCGCCTCCCTGGGCGCCACCCCGGCCGCCGTCTTCTGGCACGTCACCGTTCCCCTGCTGAAGCCCGGCCTGGTCGCGGGAGCGGTCCTGTCGTTCTCGCGCGCCCTAGGCGAGTTTGGGGCCACCGCCCTGTTTGCCGGCAACCGACCCGGAGTGACACAGACGATGCCCCTCGCCATCTACACCGCATTTAATGGAGGCGGGGTCAGCGCCTCGGCCGCCACCGCCCTGGCCATCCTGCTGATGGGCGCCTCGATCGTGGTGATGCTGCTGACCGGGTCGTGGGATCGCCGAGGAGCCAAATGAGTAACCTACAGGCGTCCTTTACCCTCCGCCGAGGCGAGTTTGAACTCCGACTGGACGAGGAGTTCCCGGCGGGTACCGTGACCGCCATTGTCGGCCCGAACGGTTCCGGAAAGACAACTCTGGTCCAGGCTCTGGCCGGTTTTCTCCCGATCACTACCGGACAGATTAGGAGCGGCGACCGCTGGCTGGCTCAGGCTGAGACCAAACTGAGCCTGGCGCCCCACCAGCGCTCCGCCGTCCTCCTCCCCCAGTCCGCCAGCCTCTTTCCCCACCTGACCGTGGCCGAGAACATCCTGTTTGGCCCCCGCCACCAGCGCCTCCCCAACCGGGATGTCATTTTGTCTCACTGGTTGGAGGAGCTGAACTTGAGCGAGTTGGCCGAGCGTCGACCCGATCAGCTCTCGGGCGGTCAGCGCCAGCGGGTGGCCCTGGCCCGGGCCCTGGCCGCTGACCCGCAGCTCCTGCTGTTGGACGAGCCGGCCGCCGCCCTGGACGTGACGGGCGCCAGTGAGTTTCGGCGGGTGCTCGCGGAGCAGTTGGCCACCCACTCGGTCACCACCCTCCTGATTTCTCACTCCCCGGCTGACGTCCTGGCCCTGGCGGATCGCGTGCTCTTGCTGGAGGATGGCCGCGTCAGCTTCCACGGCTCCGCCACCTCCCTTTGGGAGCGGCCCGCCGCCGGGTTCGCGGCTCACTTCGTTGGAACCAACACTCTGCCCGCCACCCTCGACCCCGAAGGCAGGCTTCAACTGGACGACGGGGTTTCGCTGATGCTGGCGTCCACTCCTGCGGCGCCCGGGCGGGTGACCGTCACGGTGGCCCCGCAGTCGCTGTTCCTGCAGCCGGCCCCCGGTCGCCTCAGCTGGTCCACCCGCGTGCGCGAGGTCGACGCGTTTGACGGGGGCTACGTCGTGCGCGTGGAACGGCCGCAGACCCTATTTATTCACCTCACTCCACCTGAGTACTGGCGCCAGCCGCTTCAACCCGGGGCTGAAGTAGAGGTCTGGGTCAACCCGGCGGACCTGCGCGTCTACTAACCAACATTTGTCACCGGATTGGTATTTAAACAATCGTTTCGTGACGGAAAACGCGTAGACGGGACGGATGACCCGCTGGAGCCACAGGTAATAAATCGCGAAATCTCGCCATTTTGAGGAAGACCAATATTTCACAGACCCCTCGTGATAATCATGGTGGATCAACGTCTACTCAGCACAACCGAGGGATCTCGATGAACCAAACTACTGCAGCAGCTGGCAAACCCAAGAAAGCAAGCCGTTTTGATCTGCACGACTGGAACCCGGAAGACCCCGAGAAGTGGGACTCAAAACTGGCATGGCGCACCCTAGCCGTCTCAACCTTCTCCCTAACCATTGGATTCTGCGTCTGGTACCTGGTCAGCGCAATCGCCCCCAAACTCAATGAGATCGGCTTCGACCTCTCCCAAAACCAGCTCTACTGGCTGGTGGCCATTCCGGGTCTTTCCGGCGGCCTGATCCGGCTGATCTACATGTTCCTGCCGCCCCTGATCGGGACGCGGAACCTGATTGGCTACACGTCGCTTCTGTTCGTCATTCCCATGTTCGGTTGGTTCCACGCGATCCAGAACCCGGGCACGCCCTACTGGTGGCTGCTGGTACTGGCCGCCCTCACCGGGATCGGCGGTGGCTGCTTCTCCGGCTACATGCCCTCCACCGGGTACTTCTTCCCCAAGCGCAAGTCCGGAACCGCCCTCGGCCTGCAGGCCGGGATCGGCAACTTCGGCGTTTCCCTGATTCAGTTCATGGGTCCCTGGGTGATGGGCTTTGGCCTGCTGGGTATCCGTTGGATCACCCCGGTCGACACGCACGGCGGTCCCCTCCGGGTCTTCAACGCCGCCATTGTCCTGGTTCCGTGGGCCGTGTTGGCATCGGTCCTGGCTTTCATCTACCTGCGTAACGTTCCGGTCAAGGCCAACTTCCGTCAGCAGATGGACATCTTCGGCAACAAGAACACCTGGCTGCTGACCCTGATCTACATCATGACCTTCGGCGCTTTCGCCGGTTTCTCCGCCCAGCTGGCCCTGATCATCAACTCGACGTTTGGGAAAGACTCCGTTTTCGCCACCTCTGGCCAGTACGACGTTTCCACCCTCCCGCTCGGCGCCTCGTTCGCCTTCCTGGCGCCGCTGATCGGGTCAACAGTTCGAGCCGCCTGGGGCCCGCTCTGTGACCGCTTCGGTGGCGCGATCTGGACGTTCATTGGCGGGGCCGGCATGACCGTCTCGGCGGTCGTGGCCGCCTTCTACCTGCGGGCCAACAGCCCGTCCGACTTCTATCCGTTCCTGTTTGCCATGCTGGTGATGTTCTTCTTCACCGGCCTTGGCAACGCCGGAACCTTCAAGCAGATGCCAATGATCATGGGCCCCCGTCAGGCGGGCGGCGTGATTGGTTGGACTGCGGCAATCGCCTCGTTTGGGCCCTTCTTTGTCGGGGTGGCTCTGACCATGACTTCGCCGCAGAGCTTCATGATTGGTGCGGCCATCTACTTCGCACTGTGCACGGTGCTCGCGTGGATCTACTACGCGCGTCCCCGGGCTCCTTTCCCCGGCTAACCACAGAGACAAGAGGTAATAATGAGCAACAAATCTCCGGACACTCTCCCCGCGATGGTGGCGAAGCTGGGCTCCTACCTGCGTCCCACCACCACGGACGTAAATGCCCGCCAGCTCTTCCTCGAAGGAGGACGGGAAGCTGACGTGTTCTATCGCCAGCGATGGAACCACGACCGCACGGTTCGCTCCACCCACGGAGTGAACTGCACCGGTTCATGCGCCTGGAACGTGTACGTCAAGGACGGCGTCATCACCTGGGAAACGCAGAACGTGGACTACCCCTCCACCGGGGCCGACTTCCCCGAGTACGAGCCGCGCGGCTGCCCCCGTGGCGCCGCCTTCTCCTGGTACACCTACTCGCCCACCCGGGTCCGCTACCCCTATATTCGGGGCGTCCTGCTGGACTACTACCGGGAGGCCAAGGCTCGGCTGAAGGATCCGGTCCTGGCGTGGCGCGACATCGTCGAAGATCCCGCCAAGGCCAAGGCCTACAAGCAGGCCCGCGGCAAGGGTGGCCTGGTGCGATGCAACTGGGATGAGGCGCTGGAGATTTCCGCGGCCGCCCACGTGTACACCTCCAAGCGGTACGGGCCGGACCGGATGGCCGGGTTCTCCGTTATCCCCGCAATGTCGATGATCTCCTACGGGGCTGGCTCGCGCTTCTACGAGCTGATGGGCGCCACCATGCTGTCGTTCTACGACTGGTATGCGGACCTCCCGATGGCTTCCCCGCAGGTGTTCGGAGACCAAACCGACGTGCCCGAGTCGGGCGACTGGTTTAACTCCGGCTACCTGATCATGTGGGGTTCAAACATTCCCCAGACCCGGACCCCCGACGCCCACTTCATGACGGAAGCCCGCTACCACGGCCAGAAGGTCGTCGCGGTCTCCCCCGACTACGCGGACAACACCAAGTTCGCGGACGAGTGGTTGCGGATTGCTCCCGGCACCGACGCCGCCCTCGCCACGGCCATGGGCCACGTGATTCTGAAAGAGTTCCACGTAGACCGGAAAGAGCCGTTCTTCCTGGACTACATGAAGAAGTTCACGGACTCCCCGTTCCTGGTGAAGCTGAAGGCCAAGGATGGCGCCTTCGTTCCCAGCAAGTTCCTCACCGCTGCGGACCTGGCCCACCTGGATGCCGCCGTACCGGTGGCGGACCCGAACCTGCCCCAAACTGAACATGCCGAGTTCCGCACCCTGGTGTGGGACCGCACCAAGGGGATCGCCGATCCGGGCGGCACGCTGGCCGACCACTACGGTGAATCCGGCCAGGGCAAGTGGAACCTGGAGATGAAGGGGATCAACCCGTTCCTGACCCTGTCCGAGGTGGACCGGGCCAAGGGCGTTGAGGTCCTCCTTCCCCGGTTCGACCTGCCGGCCGCCTCAGATCAGGAGAACCTCGGCGCGGGCGTCATGCACCGCGGCGTTCCCGCCGTCCGGTTGGGCGACGAGTACGTAACCACGGTTTACGACCTGCTGCTGGCCCAGTACGGCGTGTCCCGTCCGGGACTGCCCGGCTCCTGGCCCACCGGCTACGAGGACATGGACGAGCCGGGCACCCCCGCCTGGCAGTCGCAGTTCACCGGGGTTCCCCCGGCGGCCGCGGAACGGGTTGGACGCGAGTTCGCCCAGAACGCAATCGACTCCAAGGGCCGCTCCATGATCGTGATGGGCGCCGGCACCAACCACTTCTACCACTCGGACACCATCTACCGGACCTTCCTGGCCCTCACCTCAATGTGCGGCACCCAGGGCGTCAACGGCGGCGGCTGGGCCCACTACGTGGGTCAAGAGAAAGTTCGTCCGCTGACCGGTTGGGCCCAGTACGCCTTTGCGCTGGACTGGCACCGTCCGCCCCGGCAGATGATCGCGGCCGGCTTCTGGTATCTGCTGACCGACCAGTGGCGCTACGACGGCACTCCGGCCCAGAAGATCATGTCTCCGCTGGCCGAAGGCGACTGGGGACGCAAGACCACCGCTGACACGCTGGTCGAGTCGATGAAGCGCGGGTGGATGCCCTCCTACCCCACCTTCTCCAAGTCGACCCTGCTGCTGGGCCAGGAGGCCCGCGAGGCCGGGGTTGAGCCGGCGAAGTGGATCGTCGATCAGCTGAACAAGGGCGAGCTCTCCTTCGCCTGTGAAGACCCGGACAACCCGGAGAACTTCCCCCGGGTGCTGACCTCGTGGCGGACGAACCTGCTGGGCTCGTCGGCGAAGGGGGCCGAGTTCTTCTACCGGCACATGATCGGGTCCGATTCGGCCGCTACCGCCGAAGAGGTGCCCGAGGATCGTCGGCCCGAGAGCATGGTCTGGCGCGAGGCCGCCGCCACCGGCAAGGTGGACCTGCTGCTGACCCTGGACTTCCGGAACACTTCCTCCACGCTCTACTCCGACATCGTGCTGCCCGCGGCCACCTGGTACGAGAAGGACGACCTGTCGACCACCGACATGCACCCCTTCATCCACGCGTTCGATGCGGCTATCGATCCGCCGTGGGAGGCCCTGACCGACTTCCAGGTGTTCCAACAGCTGGCCCAGAAGGTCCAGGAAATGGCCATTGTCCACCTCGGCAAGCAGACCGACGTAATCCCGGTGCCCCTTTCCCACGACACCCCCGACGAGTATGCCAACCCGGCCGGAATCGTTCCGAACGTGGACGAGGTGGGGTTGATTCCCGGGGTGACGATGCCGAAGCTGGTCGTGGCAGAACGCGACTACACGCAGCTGGCACTGCGCTTCAACTCGATGGGTCCCCTCCCCGAAAAGGTTGGGCTCCTGACGAAGGGCGTCAAGTACGACCCGACGATCGAGGTGGAAAAGCTCCGGCACCTGAACGGCGTGGCCCCGACCGGCCGCCCGCTGCTCGACACGGCGAAGAAGGCGGCCGACATGGCCATGCACTTCTCCGGCGCCACCAACGGCCGCCTCGCCACCACCGGGTTCGAGGACCTGGAGAAGCGGACCGGAACCGAGTTGGCCGACCTGGCAGCCGGGGACGAGGAGAAGCTGATTACCATCGGCCTGCTGCAGTCCAAGGGCGCCCAGCCGGTCATCACCACTCCCGAGTGGACCGGATCCGAGCACGGTGGTCGCCGGTACAGCGCGTTCGTGCAGAACATCGAACGGGGTCGCCCGTTCCACACGCTGACCGGGCGCCAACACTACTACCTGGATCACGACTGGATGCGCGACATCGGCGAGTCGATGCCGATCTTCCGGCCACCCCTCGACCTGCACCACCTCTACGGTGAGGCCGCGGTGGGGTCGACCGGGAAGACGGCGGACGGAGTCCACGTAGCGGTTCGCTACCTGACCCCGCACCACAAGTGGGCGATCCACTCCCAGTACTTCGACAACCTGCACATGCTGACCCTGAACCGCGGTGGCCAAACCGTGTGGATGAGCCCCCAGGATGCTCAGACGGTCGGAGTCGAGGACAACGACTGGATCGAAGCTTGGAACCGGAACGGTGTGGTGGTAGCCCGGGCGATCGTCTCGCACCGGATGCCCCAGGGCACCGTCTACATGTACCACGCGCAGGAACGCACGATGGGTACCCCGCTGTCGGAGACCTCCGGCAAGCGCGGCGGGATTCACAACTCCCTGACCCGGATCATGATCAAGCCGTCCCACCTGGTGGGTGGCTATGCTCAGCATTCCTACGCCTTCAACTATGTCGGGCCCACCGGCAACCAGCGCGACGAAGTGACGCTGATCCGCAAGCGCAGCCAGGAGGTTGATTACCAATGAGAGTTATGGCCCAAATTGCGATGGTGATGAACCTCGACAAGTGCATCGGCTGCCATACCTGTTCCGTCACCTGTAAGCAGACGTGGACGAATCGGTCCGGCACCGAGTACATGTGGTTCAACAACGTGGAGACCCGCCCCGGCGGCGGGTACCCGAAGGGCTGGGAAGATCAGGACCGCTGGCACGGCGGCTGGAAGCGCAAGGCCAACGGCAAGCTGGTCCCCCGCTCTGGCGGCCGCCTCCAGGTGCTGTCCCACATCTTCGCCAACCCGCGTCTGCCGGAAATTGAGGAGTACTACGAGCCCTGGACCTACGAGTACGACAAGCTGCTCTCGGCCCCCAAGGACTCCAAGCATTTCCCGGTGGCCCGTCCCATTTCGCAGATCACCGGCGAGCCGATCGACAAGGTCAGCTGGGGCCCGAACTGGGATGACGACCTGGGCGGTGGCGAGCAGGTCCTGAAGGACGACCCAATCTTGGACAACATCTCCACCAAGGTCAAGGCCGAGATCGAGCAGTCCTTTATGTTCTACCTGCCTCGGATCTGTGAACACTGCCTGAACCCCACCTGCATGGCGGCCTGCCCCTCCGGCGCGATCTACAAGCGGACCGAGGACGGCATCGTCCTGGTGGATCAGGACCGGTGCAAGGGCTGGCGCATGTGCGTGTCTGCCTGCCCCTACAAGAAGGTCTACTTCAACCACCAGACCGGCAAGGCCGAGAAGTGCACCCTGTGCTACCCGCGCCTGGAGGTGGGCGAGCCCACCATCTGTTCGGAAACCTGCGTGGGCCGGCTCCGCTACCTGGGTGTCATGCTGTACGACGCCGACCGGGTGGTGGACGCCGCTGCGGTCGAGGATCCGCAGGACCTGTACGAGGCTCAGTTGGATATCCTGCTGGACCCGCGCGATCCCGAGGTGGTGGCCGCGGCTGAAGCCAGCGGGATCAGCGCCGAGTGGATCACCGCGGCCCAGGAGTCCCCGGTGCTGGCCCTGATCAAGGACTACCGCCTCGCCCTGCCCCTGCACCCCGAGTACCGGACTATGCCGATGGTTTGGTACGTCCCGCCGCTCTCCCCCGTGGTGGACGCCGTGACGGCCGCCGGGGCGGACGCCGAAGATCACCGAATCCTGCTGACCACCCTGTCGAAGATGCGGATCCCGCTGGACTACCTGGCCGAATTGCTCACCGCCGGTGACACCAAGCCGGTCGAGCTGGCCCTGCGCCGCCTCGCCGCCATGCGTTCCTACATGCGCAACATCAACCTGGGCATGGAGCCGAACACCGAAGCGGCGGAAGCCGTCGGGATGACCGGGGAAGAGCTCGAGGCCATGTACCGTCTGCTGGCCATTGCCAAGTACGACGATCGGTACGTGATTCCGATGTCGTCCTCGGCCCCGGCCCCGCGGATGGCCGAGCTCGGGATCGACACCGAGTCGCTGAACGACGAGGCGTTCCTGGGCAACCAGCCCGCCTCGATGCCCAAGGGCGGCGTTGGCCCCGGCTCGGGCGCTCCCGCGGCCTGCTACGGCAGCCCCGGTTGTGGAGCGGCTGGTGGTGGCGGCGACGTGCGCGAGCCGGTTTATATCGACCTGCGCACCTGGGACCCCCACGGAGGCCGACATGAGTAAGGCCCGGTTTGTCAGCGCACCCGCGTTGGTGCCGCTCGACACCACCCCGTGCACGCCGGAGCAGATGCGGGCCACCCACATGCTGCTCTCGGTGCTGCTCGACTATCCGGGTGAGAAGTTCGACCAGGCGCTCGCCGCCGCGGTGGACTTGCCCGCCCCAATCCAGGCGGACCTGGACCAGTTCGTGGCCTGGGCACAGGAGGCCGGAGAACGCGACGTGCGCTCGCACTACGTCGATATTTTCGACCAGCAGCGCCGGTGCGCCCTCTACCTGTCCTACTACGTGGCCGGGGACACCCGGCTCCGGGGCAGCGCCATTCTGGGATTCCGCCAGTTCCTCACCGCTCTTGGTTACGAGCTGGACCGGGATGAACTGGACGACTACCTGCCGGTGATCCTGGAGCTGTCGGCTCTCAGCGGGGACCACCTCGTCTGGGAGTTGCTGGCCTCGCACCGGGAAGGGATCGAAGTGATGCGCTCGGCGCTCTACCAGGCCGAGTCCCCCTACCGACACCTGCTCGACGCCCTCGCGCGGACCCTGCCGGAAGTAGATGCCGACACGTACGAGCGCTTCCAGCGCCTAGTTACCCAGGGCCCGCCCACCGAAATGGTTGGCGCCCAACTGTCCACCCCCTGGCCCACAAGGAGTCACCAATGAGTGCCCTCGATATTTTCCTGTGGATCATCTTCCCCTACGTTTGTTTGGCGACGCTGATCCTTGGTCTCATCTGGCGCTGGCGCACCGACAAGTTCGGTTGGACCAGCCGGTCGTCCGAAATCTACGAACGCACCTGGCTGCGGATCAGCTCTCCGCTGTTTCACTTTGGCATCCTCTTCGTGGTGCTGGGGCACTTCGGAGGCCTGGTCATTCCGGCCAGCTGGACCGAGGCGGTTGGCGTCAGCGAGCACATGTACCACCTGGTCGCGGTCGTGATGGGCTCGCTGGCGGGCGCGGTCGCGATTGTCGGGTTGATTGGCCTGCTGATCCGTCGGTTCAAGTACAAGTCGGTTCGCTTCGCCACTTCGCGCGGCGACATCGTCATGTACATCTTTCTGCTGATCCCGATCGCCCTGGGCGCATCGGCGACAGTCCTGACGCAGATTTTCGGCGATCCGGGCGGCTACAACTACCGGGAGACCATCTCCCCCTGGTTCCGCTCGCTGTTCTACTTCCAGCCGGATGTTGCCCTGATGGTGGATGTGCCCCTGGTCTTCAAGCTGCACATTATCGCCGGGTTCCTGCTGTTTGCTATGCTTCCATTTACCCGACTGGTTCACGCGGTAGCGCCCCCGGTGCTGTACCCGGCCCGGCCCTACATGGTGTACCGCTCTCGGGCAACCACGGTCGGTCGGCCTCCGGTCGCTCGCGGATGGGAGCCGATTCCCACTACCTCGGAGCAGGTGCGCAAGCGCAAGCGGACCGGCCACAAGGTAGAACACATGCAGAAGGTCAGCGACCGTTAGTAGGTAAATGCCCGTGACAAAGCAACCGCGTGCAATATCGCAAACGATATCTGTCGTGGCGGGACTGACCCCCACGCAGCACCAGGTCCTGCAGGAGCTGGCCAAGTCTCCCGACCCGCTCCGGGTGGAAGAGCTGGCTCAGCGACTCAGCCTGCACGGAAACACCATCCGTGGCGTTCTGGCTCAGCTCCTCAAGTTGGACCTTGTTAGTCGGCGGGCAGAAGAAACCGAGAAGCGCGGACGGCCGTCCTGGCTCTACGAAGCTCGGGCGGCCGCCGATGCGCAACTGGTGATGGAGGGGTTCGCCTCGCTGATGTACGCCCTGACCGAACAGTTGGAGCGGACCTCTCCGGATCCGGTCGAGGCGGCTCGGAAGCTCGGAGCACACTGGGGATCGCAGATTCTGGAGGACCAGCAGGTTCCCGATCACCAGGCCATGCGAGAGGCCCTACAGGCAGAGTACCCGGTTCACATCACCAAGTTGCGGCTGCTGATGTCGCGCCTTGGCTTTCAGGCCACCGGCAGCGAGGACGACCACGTCATCGAACTGCATCAGTGCCCGCTGGTGGACAACCGGGAGGACGCCGAGCCCAGTCTGATCTGCGAAATCCATCACGGGATGATTCAGCAGGTGGTCAGCTCGACCTCAAACGGCCGGCTCAGCGCCAAACTCTGTCCTTTCTCCGGAACCGGCTACTGCGGGGTTGAGTTTCAGGAGACCTAAGCTGTCCCTGGGCCTGGAACCACCGGACCGTATCGGCCACCGTGTCGGCCAAAGGCCGGGACTGGTACCCGAGCTCCTCGGTTGCCCGCCGGTGAGAGAAGTTGGCCGGTGCCCCCAGAGCGTGAAGTGAATAGCTGGTATACAGCGGCGCCGTTCCCCGAATTCGGTAGTAGAGTTCGGCGAGCGGCGCTGCTGCTTTTGCGAACCAGGTCGGCAGTAGTTGGAGCGACCGGCGCCGGTGAACCTGCTCGGCCACCTGGCGCACCACGTCGTTGACGGTGGCGTAGTGCCCCGACAGGATGTAGTTGCGCCCGCTCTCTCCCCGTTCCAGCGCCGCGATCGCCCCCTGGGCCGCATCGCGAACGTCGACAAAATCGTAGCCGCCCGGAACCACTGCGGTCAGGGCACCCGTGGCGGCGTCCCTGATCAGCCGGGTCAGGTGGGTATCGGTGTAGGCGTTGGGACCGATCATCCCCGAGGGGTGCAGCACCACCCGCCACAGATCGGTGGCTCCCATCACCAGGGCGGTGGCTTCCGCCTTGGTTCGGGCATACTCGCCGTGGACCAGGTTCGGGTCGAAGACCTCGGTCTCCACGATGGTTGAGCCGTCGGTGGGTTCCGGAATCGCGTGCACCGAAGAGATGTAGGCGAGGCGGTCCACCTGTTGCCGCCGGCAGGCCTCGACCACGTTGGCGGTTCCCTCCACGTTGACCCGGTGGACCCGCTCGGTCACCCGACCGTTGATGCTGACGATCCCGGCGGCGTGCACAACGTAGCGGGTTCCTTCCGCGGCAAAAGCACGGTCCAGCGTCCCCGGATCCAGCACGTCAATCTGGGCGGTCTCGCCCGACGGCAAAGCGGGGGGCCGCTCCTCGCCCAAAATACAGGCGCGGACTCGCTCCCCCCGCTCAACCAGGATGCGGATCAGGTTATTGCCGAAGAATCCATCGGCTCCGGTGACAATCCACAGTGGTGACGTAGCTGCTCACCTCATTCGGCAACCTGGTCGATCACCGCGTCCGCCACTTCCCGCATTGACAGGCGACGATCCATCGAGGTCTTTTGAATCCAGCGGAACGCTTCCGGTTCGCTCATTTCCATCTTTTCCATCAGGAGTCCCTTGGCCCGGTCTACCCGCTTGCGGGTTTCCAGCCGCTCGGCCAGGTCGGCAATTTCATCTTCCAGCGACTCGATCTGTGAGTAGCGCGACAGTGCGATCTCAACCGCGGGAATCAGGTCGGCCGGTCCGAACGGCTTGACCACGTAAGCCATGGCCCCGGCTTCGGACGCGCGCTCCACCAGCTCGGTCTGCGAGAAAGCAGTCAGCATCACCACGGCGCAGGAGATCTCCTTCAGGATCTCTTCGGCGGCCGTGATCCCGTCCATCTTCGGCATCTTGACGTCCATCACGATCAGATCGGGTTCAAGCTCAAGCGCCAACTTCACTGCCTCTTCGCCGTCACCGGCTTCCCCGACCACTTCGTATCCGGCGCCCCGCAGGGTCTCCACAATATCCAAGCGAATAAGAGTCTCATCTTCGGCAACAAGTACCCGCTTGGTATCCACCGATTCCTTGGTCATTATGCTCTTCCTTAGTTTGTCAGCGTACTGGTAAGTATCTTATCCTTAGATGGTGCCTGCGTTGGTGTCTTTGACTTCGCGGAGGCGCTGCCCCGATAGCCCAACTGGCAGAGGCGGTCGGCTCAAACCCGGCTTGTTGTGGGTTCGAATCCCACTCGGGGTACCAGTGTCCTCTGCATCCGACCAACGATTTGGCCGGCCCTCTCGGGGGTTGGCAACTTTTTCCGCTCCCACCCAGCCCGTTGGGCCCGGCGGCCACTGTTCGCTCACTGCGAAGCAGATCAAGGGCGGCCGCCCATGACCAAAGACACTTTTCCGGTAGAGTATCAGGCAAATGTGTCCTTCCTCACCGACTTTTGTGGAGTGCTCAACGCAATATCGGGCAACAAGTCCCAAGGAGCCAAATGACAGAGCCCGCGCACCTGTCCCTCTCCCCCGGAACCCGTAAACACCTCGGCATCGCGCTCATGATCGGCCTGGTGCTAGTCGCGGCTCTGGTCGTCTTCCACACGATGAACCCGGAACAGATGGAGAAAACTCTGCGGGAAGCCAACCCCTGGTGGCTGGTGGCAGCCGTGGGGGCGGGGGCGGTGACCTGGGTTGGAGCCGCGCTCCCGGTGGTGGCATTCGCCCCGGTTCCAACTCCATTTCGCGACTCCCTCCTGGTTCAGATGGCCTCGTCCTTTGCCGGCGTGGTGGCTCCTTCGGGTCTGGGCGGGTTTGCCGTCACCGTGCGCTACTTCGTCAAACGCGGGGTCCAAACCACCGCGGCGGTGGGGACACTCAGCCTGATCGAGATCGCCGTCTTTCTGACCACGTTGCCGCTGGTGTTGGTTGCGGTCCTGTTTGCCGGCCTCTCACCGGATCTGCATCTGAACTTGAAACTGTTTCTCTGGATCGGGCTGGGACTCGCGGTGGTCCTCGGGGGCGCGCTCGCTCTTCCCCAGCTTCGCCGCTGGTCCGGCTCCCAGCTGAGGGAGCTGTGGGCCAAGACCAAGCCGCAACTAATCTGGGTTTCTCACCACCCCAAGCGGCTGGCTGTGGCCGGAACTGGAGCACTGATTCAAACCCTCGGTTTCATCGGCGCGGCCGGGGCCTGCCTGGCCGCTTTTGGTCACGACCTGAGTTTGTGGGCAGTCGGCGCCGCCTACCTGGTGGCCAACACTCTGGGCTCCATGATTCCGGTGCCGGGCGGTGTTGGCTCAATTGAGGCCAGCCTGGCGGCAGCACTGCACCTGGCAGGGGCGCCGGTGGCCACCGCGATCTCGGCCGCGGTGGCCTTCCGCCTGGTCACCTTCTACTTTCAGATCCCGGTCGGTTACGTCGCCCTGCGAGTCCTCCGGCACCGGCAGTTAGTTTGATCCGGGTGGTGGAGCCACTTGGGCCCCACCCGGATCAGCTCAGCCCTCGGCCAGTGCCAGCAGTTCCTTGGCCGCCTGGACCAGGCTGGCGGTCAGACTCTCGTCCCCGGCCAGTTCCGGCGCCGCGTAGGCCAACACTTTGGCGGCTGCCTCTTCCAGGGTGCCGGCCGCCAGTTCCAGCACCTTGGCCTCCTGCGCATCCACTACCGGTGCCCCAACTCCGCGCAGGTGCAGCAGCCAGCCGGCCAGGGCTCGAACAGCGGCCGGAGCCGGCGCCCCCTCGCAGGCACTCGCGATCAGGACCGGTGCGATCCGAACCGGGATCTTCTGGGAACCATCGTGGGCAATCTGGGCCAGCAGGTGTCGAATGTTCGGGTTCTGGTAGCGCTCGGTCAACGCTGCCGCGTACTCCTCCCACGGGACGCTCAGCCGCGGACCCGCAGCTGCCCACCACTGCTGCACCCAGTCTCGAACCAGCGGATGCTCGATGGCAGCCCCCACCGTTTCGAGGCCCAGGATCGGCGCGCAGTAGGCCATCAGGGAGTGGGAACCGTTTAGCATCCACAGTTTCCGCTGCTCGTAGGGTTCGACGTCGGCCACCACCTGGGCGCCGGCACTCTCCCATCTGGGTCGGCCGGCTGGAAACTCGCCGCTGATCACCCATTCGCTAAACGGTTCGGTGGGCACGGGGGCCGCATCCAGGTACCCCTGCTGCGCCTCGCATTCGGCCCGGTCCTCCTCGGTGGTGGCCGGCGTGATCCGGTCCACCATACAGGTGGCCCAGGAAATTTGCTCCTCAATCCAAGCTGACAGGCTCGGGTCCACCTGCTCGGCCGCCTCGACAATCACCCGCTTGAAGGCCTGGCCATTGTTGGGAATGTTGTCGCACGGCAAAATTGTCAGCGCGCCAACCCCCGCCGAGCGCCGGGCCAGGAACCCGGCCAGGATCCGGGCCGGAGCCGTGGCCACCGGGGTGGCCGCAATCCGGTCCACGGTGAGTTCCCCGCCCGCCACCAACTCGGCCAGGGCAGCCAGATCGGCGGCCACCGCGGGGTCGGCCAGGTCCAGCCCACCGTCCTCCGCCCGATAGTAGCCGGCTTCGGTCACGGTCGAAGTGACGACGGCCAGGTCGGGTGAGGCCAGGTAGCCGATCAGCTGGGCGTAGTCAGCGGCCGGGTGGACCACGGAAATCGAAGAGATGACCTCAAAGCTGTCCCCCGCCGCTCCCTTGGTGATCAGCGTGTAGAGCCCATCTTGCGGGGACAGCAACTCGGCCATGGTCGGACGGCGCCCGGTGAAGGCCGCAATCCCCCACTGCTCTGCATCGTCCGCATGCTCGGTGTACCACGCCTGGTGGGCCCGGGTGAAGTTCCCCAAGCCCAGGTGGACCAGGCGAATCGGAGCGGCCGGACGGCCGTGGTTGGTTCGGTTTAGCTGGGGCAGGCTCATAGTTTGAATGCTCTCTTCGGTTGGGAAACGACGAGGTCGACCGCAACTTCGGCCGCCTCATCCAGGGTCAATCGGTGTTCGGCAACCAGGTTGCCGAGGAATGAACAGTCCACCCGCCGGGCCACGTCGTGCCGGGCCGGAATGGAGCAGAATGCGCGGGTGTCGTCGATAAAGCCGGAGGTCTTGTAGAAGCCCGCGTAACCGGTCACAGACCGGCGGAAGCGCATAATCGCGTCGGTCTCATCGATGAACCACCAGGGAGCACCGACGTAGACGCCGCGGTAGTAGCCCGCCAGCGGAGCCAGCTCGCGCGAATAGACCGTCTCGTCCATGGTGAACACCACCAGTTGGAAGTTCTCCGCGTTGCCAAACTCGGTCAGCATGGGCTGCAGGGCCCGGGAGAACTCGACCGCGTGGGGAATGTCGCCCCCTACGTCGGCCCCAAACCGCGCGAACGCCTCCAGGTCGTGATTGCGAACCACCCCGGGGTGCAGGGTCATGACCAGTCCGTCTTCCGCGGCTAGCTTGGCCTGGTCAAAGACCATGTGCCGGCGCAGAGCCGTCGCCCCCTCCGGACTGATCTTCCCGGCCAAGGCCTCGGCGAACAGTTCTTCGGCCACCTTCGGTTCCAGCGGCTCGCACCGGGCGTCCGAATGCGAGTGGTCGGTAGAGACGGCCCCGTGGTCTTTGAAGTACTGGCGCCGGCGTCGCATCGCCTCAAAGTGGGACGCGTACGAGTCGATCTCAATTCCTGCCGCCTCACCCAGGCGAGCGGTCAGCTCCGCCCAGTCAGCCCGGGCCGGTTCCAGGTAGGCATCCGGGCGGAACGTGGGGACCACCCGACCGTCCCAGCTGGGATCTGCCGCCAGCGCCGCGTGATCGGCCAGGTCGGAGGCGGGGTCATCCGTCGTGGCCAGCGCCTCGATGTTGAAGCGGCGGTACAGCGCTCGCGGCCGAAACTCCGGTTTGGTCAGGGCGTCGGCAATCTGGTCGTAAATTTCATCGGCCGTTTCGGCGGAGGGTCGGACCCGGACCCCGAAGACGTCGTGGAACTCAGATTCAAACCAGAACTGAACCGGGGTGCCCCGGAAGTAGCGCCAGTTTTCGCACAGGAGTCGGAAAGCTCGGCGCGCCTGGTCGGGGCTAATCGGACTGCCCACGGGAACACCCAGCTCACTCAGGTCCACCCCACCAGCACCGTGGAGCATGCGGTTGGTGTAGTGGTCGGGAGTGAGCAGAAGCGTGGTTGGGTTGTCGAAGGGAGTGTCGTTCGCCAGCCACTCAACCGGCACGTGTCCGTGCGGGGAAATGATCGGAAGGTCCCGGACTAGGCCGTAGAGTTCCCTGGTGATGTCTCGCACTTTGGGGTCAGCCGGAAACAGCCGGTCCGGGTGAAGAGCCAACGGAGGTTTGGAAATTGACATGATGCATCCTTCTTTCCGGTAGTGCGCTTCGGCGCGCGATTACTAGTCGAGGGTCGGGGCGGGCCCGATACTGTCACGGGTCACAAACTTGGTGGGAACGGTGATTAGTTCAGCGCTCGGGGCGCTGCGGTGTTTGAGCTGGCTGATGAGGGCGCGGGCCGCTCGCACCCCGAGCATCTTGGCCGGCGGGGCAATTGAGGCCAAAGTTGGGGTGGTCAGGAACGCCGCGATCGAGTTGTCCACCCCCACCACCGAGACGTCGTTGGGGACGGTCATCCCGGCTCGGTGCACGAACTTCATGAAGCCGACCGCGACCAGGTCATTGAACCCAATCACCGCGCCGGTGCGCTGGTAGAACCACTGTTTGCCGGCTTCGGCCCCGCCCTCCAGGGAGGGGGCATTTGGTCCGATCCGACGAACCTGGAACCCCATTTCTTTGCCGATGGTGGAGATGGCCCGCCACCGAACCCCGTCGGCCCACGAGGCCGTCGGACCCGACAGGTAGGTGACGCGCGTGTGACCGAACCGGGCCAGTTCTTCGAGTGCCTGGCGGACACCTCGATCGGTGTCGGTGATGACCGAGGGGATCCCGGCCATTTCCCGGTTGGCTGCCACCACCGGGCGCACCTTCACGATTTGGTTGATGGAGGAGTCGCTCATCCGGGCCGAGGCGAGGGCCACCCCGTCCACCATGTTGAGGATGGCGTCCACCGCCTGGCGCTCACCAACCTCGTCCTCCTGCGTGTCCATCAGCAGGACGGTGTAGCCGTGCTGCATGGCTTCACTTTGGAAGCCCCGCATGATTTGGGCGTAGATCGGGTTGGTCACGTCGGCGACGACGAAGGCGAGGATGTGGTTGGCTTCTCCGCGTTCTCCCCGGGGAACCGGCTTGGAGCGGTAACCCAGGGCTTCGGCCACCTCCCGAATTCGCTGCCCGGTTTGGGCGTTGACCCGGCCGGGACGGGAGAATGCGCGCGAGACCGTGGAGGGGGCCACCCCCGCGGCCTCGGCCACATCGTAAATGGTCACCCGCCGATCGCCGTCTGATTCTGAACTATCACTCATTGATCTCACCACCTTGTGAGGCATCGCCCTCAGCGTCTTCGCTCAGGTCGGGGGCCGGCCAGGGGGCCCCGGGGTAAAGGCCTTCGCTCCACGCCTCCACGCCGGCGCGAGCAAGAACAATTCGTTGCGGCTGATCCAACACGCGGGCCACCCGCTCCACGTCTACGAACTCGGCCGTGGCCTGCTGAATCGTAGCTCCCGGGCCGTCCCCGGAAATCTTGATTCGAACCGGCTGCCCTTCCAGGTCGATCGTTCGCCAAATCCGCTGCAGGACCCGGCGATAGCCGGGGGCGGAGATCCGAATCCCAATCGTGGACGTGTGGGTGACGAAAGCATCGGTAACCGCATCCAGGTGCTGCTGGTACGAGAGCGCGCTCAAAGTGTGTCCGGGTCGACCCTTCTTCATCACAATCGGGGTGAGCCAGACGTCGATCGCTCCCGCGTCAAGCACCCGGTCGTAGACGGCGGGCCAGAGCCGGGGATCAAGGTCGTCCACATTGGCTTCGATCAGGTGCACCGCCTGGACCGCCGGATCTGTCACCGGGGCTTCCACTACCGACGCGGTTCCCTTGGTTCCGATCAGGACGCGGACCAAGCCGGGCCGGTCGGCGCGGATCCGGGTGCCGGCCCCGCGTCCTACCGACTCCACCAGCAGGGATGGGAGCGGCTCCACCGCCTGGCAGACGGTCCGGATCAGGGTCATCCCGGTCGGGGTGCAGAGCTCCCCCACCTCGGGGCCTCCCCCAGCTTCAATCTGCCAGCCGCGGGCCAGCTCGGCCACGGCCGGCGGCGGAACGGCCAGGGTCCCGTGGGAGGTTTGAATCTGCCCGGCCCCCACCGCCACGACGGAAGAGGTGGCCGAGGTGATGTTCAGCGTGCGCAGAGCCTCGCACACCCCGACAATGTCGCCGATAGAGTCGAGCGCACCCACCTCGTGAAAGTGAACCGAGTCGACGGTATCGCCGTGGGCACGCGCCTCGGCCTTTGCCAGGCGCCGAAAGGCGGCCCGAGCCCAGTCGCGAGTCTTTTCGGGCACCCCGGAGTGATCCAACATTTCCTCGATCTCGGCCAGGTGCCGGACGGGGGGCTCCGGCTCGTCCGCGATCACGTCCACCTTCAAAGCGGCCATGCCACCGCGCTTGACGGCCCTCGTCTGCAGATGCAACTTGCCGGGGGCCACTCGGTCCAGGACGGTGGCAATCGAACCCGCGTCCGCCCCCGCGTCGATCAGGGCCGCCAGCAGCATGTCGCCGGCCACCCCCTCGGAAGCGTCAATCCACAGGCTTCGTTCGGGAGTCTCCGGGGTGTTCAGCCAGACCTGGCCCGGTTCAATCCGCCGGCCCGGCGCGACCGGCTCCCCGTCGGCATTGACGTGGTGATGGTGCGGTTCCGGCTGGGCACTCACTTCGGCCACCGCCGCAGCCAGGGTGGCTTCCAGCGATTCGGTATCAACTGCTTCAGTCATTGGTTGGCTCCTTTCGGGCGGGGGCGCTAATTTGGGCGGCCAGGTGTCCGGCTCCGTAGCCGTTGTCGATGTTGACCACACTGACTCCGGGGGCGCAGGCATTGAGCATCGACAGCAGTGCGGCCACCCCGCCAAAGGAGGCACCGTAGCCCACGGAGGTGGGCACGCCGATCACGGGGGCCCGAACCAGACCCGCCACCACCGAGGCGAGGGCACCTTCCATCCCGGCGACGACCACCACGGCGGCGGCCTCTTCCAGCAGCCGGCGGTGCTTGAGGATCCGGTCCAGGTTGGCCACGCCCACGTCAACCAACTCGATTACGTCGCGGCCCAGGTAGCGGGCGGTAAGCGCGGCTTCGCGGGCCACCGGCAGATCGGAGGTGCCGGCGCAGGCCACCACCACCCGGCCCCCAACCGGCTCGGGGACGGCTCCGGGCCACGCAACCAGCTGTGCCTCCGGATAGTACTGGGCCCCGGGAAGCTGGGACAGGACCGCCTCAGCTCGGGCCCGGTCGGCCCGGGTGAACAGCACGTGGCCCAACTCGGCCACCCCCACCCCCTCCGACTTCAGGCGCCACAGGCGGGCGATCTCAGCGCACTGGTCGACCGTTTTGCCCTCCGTGAAGACGGCTTCGGCATAGCCGCGACGCTGGTAGCGGCCAAAGTCCAGATCGGCAATCGGCTGCATCGCTAGGCCGGCCGTTTCATCAGCGACAGGGTGAAGGAACCCGACTGGATCCCACCCAGATCCAGGGTGGCGTAGCCAAAGCCAGCCGCCTTGACGCCTTCCAGCAAGCGGGCCCTCAGTTCCGGGTCGGCCAGCAGGCCAAACTCGGCCACCGGCACCTCAATCCGGGCAATGGTGCCGTGGTGGCGGACGCGGCAGTCGGTGAATCCGGCCGCGAAGACGGCTTCTTCGGCCGCGTCGATGGCCGCCAACTTTTCGGCGGTGACCTCCTGGCCGTGGGGGATCCGGCTCGACAGGCAGGGGGTGGCCGGCTTGTCGGCGCTGATTAGCCCCATTGCATCCGCGATCGCTCTGATCTGAGCTTTGGTGGCCCCAACCAGGGGACGCAGCACCTGGTGCTCGCCGGCGGCTCGTTGGCCCGGACGGTCGGGGCGGCGCGAGTCGTCAGCATTTTCCCCGTAGGCCACGGCCGCGATCCCGGGCAAGTCCAGGTGGTCAAAGCGGGTGAACAGCTCGGACTTGCAGAAGTAGCACCGGTCGATGCCGTTGGCGACGTAGTTGGGATCCTCGATTTCTTCGGTCTCGACCTCGATCACTTCCAGGCCCAGCTGTTCGGCCTGGCGGTGGGCGAAGGCCCGCTCCCGCCGGGCCAGCGACGGGGAGATCCCCAGCAGCAACACGGTGCGGGCGCGACCGAGGGCCCGGGCGGTGAGGGCCGCCAGGACGGTTGAGTCCACTCCACCTGAGTAGGAAATCCCCAGGCGGGATCCGGGGGCCCGATCAACCACCTCGCCCACCTGGACCGCTACCGATTCGGCAATTTGCTCCAGCTCGGCGGGCAGTTCGACCCGCAGGTCGGCAGCCGGGTAGACCAGCGAACTCATCGCGACCCCTCTTTCCGCGCCTGCGCTTGCCACCGCTGCCGCACCGCGTAGGCCGCCGCCTTGGGTTCGCGTTCGCGGGTGAACATGCCCTTCTTGTTGCCACCCACCCGGATGATTCCGGGGGCGGTTTGGAAGTCGGCAAAGTTCCACATCTGTTCGCCCACCACCTGGTCGAACTCGTCAAACACCCGGTGGAACATGTCCAGCATGTCCACCTGGTACTCCTCCGACCAAGGCCGGTGAAACAGGTCCCGCAGGCCCGACAGCGTGTCCGGGCCGTACTCGGTGAACACGATCGGCTTTCCGGGGAACGCCTGTACCCAACCCGCCACCTCGGTTCGCAGATGCGCTTCCGCGTCGGCCAGGTTGCCCGTGTCGACGTACCACCCGTAGTACCGATTCAGCATGATCACGTCGAACAGATCCATGCATTTTTCGAGGTGGGGCGGGGACAGCATCACGTTGACGTAGCTGACCGGGCGGGTGGGATCGGCGGCGCGGGCCACCTGGGCGAGCGGCTCAAAGTAGGCCCGCGACTCCTCGCTGGAGGACTCAGGCTCATTGGCAATCGACCACATGACCACGCTCGGATGGTTCTTGTCGCGCGCAATCAGCTCTTGAATATGGCGGGCGTGCACGTCCCGGGTCCGGTCGTTGACAGTCTGCTCTGAGAACGTCACCAACTGATCCTGGTTGCCAAACAGCCCCCCGGTCAGGCCCACATTCAGGCCGACTGCGGCCGTTTCGTCGATCAGGACGAAGCCCTCGCGGTCCGCGTAGTCCAGCACTTCCTCCGCGTAGGGGTAGTGGGAGGTGCGGAACGAGTTGGCCCCCTGCCACTTCATCAGCTCGAAGTCGTGGACCATGGACACGTCGTCGTGGGCTTTGCCCCGAATCGGGTTGTCTTCGTGGCGGCCGTAACCGCGGAAGTAGAACGGCTCGCCGTTGATCAAGAACTGGGAATCTTTTACTTCCACCGTCCGGATCCCAAACGGCTGCGGGTAGGTGTCCTCATCGGCCTGCACTTCCAGGGTATAGAGGTAGCCCCGACCCGGTTGCCATCGGTGAGCCTGCCTGACCCGCACCTCCCCGGTCGAGCCGGTGGCCTCAGCTACGGCCACCCCGGCCTGATCCAGGATCCGCACGCTCACCTGCTCCGCCCCGGGTGCCTCCACCCGGTAGCGAACCAGGCCATCTTCCCCGGCCAGGTCGGTAGTGACGGTCACATCGACCACGCTTACCGGTGGGCGGGTGTACAGCAGGACCGACCGGTGAATCCCGGCGTAGTTGTAGAAGTCATGGAAGTAGCGCTGGACCTGGCGGCCACTGACGTCAGTCTGAATGAAACCCGGTGGCAACGTTTGCCAGGACAGTCGGTTGTCCACCGAGACCGTGACCGTGAACGGCTGGCCCGGGGTCACCAAGTCGGTTATGTCGGCTTCGAAGGGCAGGTAGCCACCGTCGTGGCGCACCACTTCGATCCCGTCGACATACACCACGGCCGTATGGGTGACCGAGCCGAACCGGAGGATCAGACGGTCGGACCCGAGCCGGCGCGGAGCCCGGGCCTCGCGCTGGTACCAGGCCAAGCCCACCAGGTCGTGCACGGCGTTGTCGACCGTAATATCGTTGTACGAAGCCGGCACCGGCATTGACCTCGGTGCTGGCAATCCGGTGGCAAACCATCGGTCGGTATTTCCAAGGTCCGTTGGGTCAATCTGGAAATCCCAGAGGCCGTCCAAACTGTAGACGTCGCGCGAACACGACTGGCGAACTGACAACATAAAGGCTCCTTTACCACGCGGTGCCATCAGATGTGACGGGCAGCATCAACTAAAGATATTGCACCAACCGGACCGCCGGCTAGGGGCAAGTTGCCGGTTGTTGCCACAAGCTGAGCGTGGGCTATCAGGTTCCTTTCAGGCAAATTGAGACAACACTTGGCAACATTGCAGTGGTATTTGCCCCCCGTGCGAGATTGTAGCTACCAATCATTTGGGACCTTCAACGAAGATGAAGTTGCTGAGCTCGTTGGCGGCGCAAGGAAGCGGCCAACACAAAAGGAGAGAAATGGCTAGGCAAATTACCGACGTCCGCCCCTTCGGTTGGCGTGACAAGATCGGCTACATGTTCGGGGACTTCGGAAACGACTTCTCCTTTATTCTGCAAATGATGTTCTTCATGGTGTTCTACACCGACGTGATGGGCATCAGCGCCGCCCACGTGGGGACCCTGTTCCTGGTCGCCCGGATCGTGGACGCGTTCACCGACGTCGGAATGGGCCGCCTGGTCGACCTGCTGCCGCCGTCCAAGAATGGCCGTTTCCGGCCGTGGATCCTGCGAATCGCAATCCCGGTCGCCCTGGCCTCCACCGCCATGTACATGCCGTTCGTCGTCGATGCCAGCTACGGAGTCCGGCTCACCTACATGGTGATCACCTACGTCATCTGGGGCTCGGTCTTCTACACGATGATCAACATCCCCTACGGCTCCATGGCCGCCGTGGTCTCGGACAAGCCCGAGCACCGCGCCTCCCTGTCCGTCTTCCGCTCGGTGGGCGCCCAGCTGGCCTTCCTGATCATCTCGGCGATTCTGCCCCGGGTGGTCAACGTCGACAACCAGCTTGACGGTGGCCGAATGGCAATCGCAGCCGCAGTCTGTTCGATTCTGGCCGTCCTGTGCTACGTCGCCTGTTACTCGCTAGTGCGAGAACGGATCATCCTGGCCCCCAAGTCCAAGGAAGATCAGGTCTCCTTCGGTCAGATGCTCGGGACGCTGGGCCACAACCGCCCACTGCTGGCCCTGGTTGGCGGCGCGCTCCTGTTCCTGATTGGCTCCCAGGTGGCCGGCACGACCACTGCCTACCTGTGGAAGGACTACTTCGGCGCCTTCGAGATGATGTCGTGGGCACAGATCGTTTCCATTGCCCCCGTCTTCCTGATCTCGGTGATTGCCACCCGCATCTCCATGAAGTACGGCAAGAAGGAACTGTTGGCTACCGCCCTGACCTTCTCCGCCCTCCTCTGTATCGTGGCCTACTTCCTGCACATCACCAGCCCGATGGTCTTCATCATCATCTTCTTCTTCATCTCCATCGGGGTGGGCTTCTACAACATCATCGTCTGGGCCATCATTACCGACGTGCTTGACTACCAGGAAGTTGCCACCGGCGAACGCGACGACGGCACCATTTACGCGATCTACTCGTGGTCGCGCAAGCTTGGCCAGGCCGTGGCCGGCTACGTCGTGGGTTGGGCCGTTTCCCTGGTTGGCTACTCGGCCGAGCTGGCCAAAGCCGGTGAACCCCAAGCCGACTCCACCCTCCAGGGCATCTACCTGCTGTTCCTGCTGGTTCCCGGGGTCCTCTACCTGCTGACCGCGCTGGTGATGGGCTTTGCCTACCCGCTCAGCAAGAAGAAGGTGATGGAGAACTTCCACACCCTCCAGGAACGTCACGCCGTTGGCGACGCCGGCAGCGCTGCGACCTCCGGGGCGCACGGAGCCTAGTTAGGTTTCACCAACTCGGGGGGCAGGCCATCCGGCCTGCCCCCCCCTTTTGAAGTCAAAAGTGGCCGGACCCGCGATGGGTCCGGCCACTAGCTGCAAATACCTACTTGGGAAGGTTCCCTCGTTCACTCTCTAGCCGGTGCAGCAGCTCACCGGCCTGCGGAACCACCAGGGTGTCCGGGTCGGCGGCCAGCGCTTCAAAGTCGACCTCGGACGGATCCAGGTACCGCAGGTTCACGCTCTCAACCACCCCGCGCGGAATGGAGGTCGCCAGGGTGACGGTCACCCGATTGGTTTCCTCGCCGGTTTCCGCGTCGTAGGAGCCGATTCCCCGCAGGTGAGTGGAATGGGCCAGCTCGCCCCAGGGGTGGGACTTGAACCGATCCCACTGCTTTACGAAGTAGTCGCGATTGTGATACCCAATGTTCAGCAGCCCGGGGTGCATGTGCGCGATCTCGGTGATGTGCGGGGCGTAGAGGATTAGCTCTCCCCCGTCGGCCACCACCGGCTCCAGCTTGTAGAAGCCCTTGGCCGCAGTCCAGATGTCCTCGTACATGGTCGGCATGATCGAGACGACTCGCCGGTAGGCTTTCGGCACGTACTTGACGTGAACTTCGGCGGAGACGTCCGCGCAGGCCTCCCAGGACGAGCGGGCGTCGCCAAAGGAGACGAACTGCAGGTCCAGGCTGCCGGGTTTCACAATCATTCCGAGCAGAAGCTTTTCCGAGGGGACCAGCGCTGCCGCCGCATCGATCATTCGACGGACCGGTGTGATGCCGCGCGCCCCAATCATGTCAAAGGAGGTGATGAGCGCGCCCACCCAGTGGGACATGTCGATCACGTCGTGACCGGACAGGCCCGGGAACAGGTACTTGTTTCCCCCGGAGATACCGACTACCTCGTGCGGCAGGACCGGTCCCAGGATCAGGGTGATATCGGTGTCCACCACCATCTTGTTGACCAGGACCGTCATGTCTCGGTCGGTCAACCGGCCGCCGGAGAACTCACCAATCTGGGCCCGATCAATCGTCCCCAGGTTGGCGAATGTGTCCTCGTCGCGCCAGGCATGATTGAAGATCTGCCAGCCGGGGTACTCCCGGCTGAACTCGCCCGGCTCGGTGCCCATCAGTTGGGCAATAGCCGCTTCACTCATGTCGTCGTGCGTCCCCAGGGCAATCACGACCCGAACGTCCTTCGGCCTGTCGCCGAGGGCATCGCGAATGTGCTTGGCCATCATCGCCACGGGGGCGTGGCGGGTTCCGTCGGGCACCACCAGCGTGACCCGCTTGCCGTCAAAGTCGTACCGACCCAACTCCGCCAGCACAAACTGACGGAGTTGGTCCTCACGGAGCACCGTGTCGGGACCGCCCAGCCGGGCTGCCTCGGGCACCCCGGGATACAGCTCGCTCATGATTACCTCTTAACTCGGGCGTTTCCCGCCCAGATGGACCAGACCTGCTCTTCGTCGGCCGGGGTGGCGTAGTCGGCCACCGTGGTGGCCGCCAGGGCGCCGGTAGCCCAGCCAAATTCCATGCACCGCCGGGCTTCCCAGCCCTGCAAGATGCCGTAGAGGACGCCTCCGACCGAGCCGTCCCCGCCGCCAATTCGGTCCATCACTTCGATGTCGCGCAGGTCGGCGACATTGAACTCGCCGTCATGCCAGAGGATCATGCCCCACTTGTGCCGGTTGGCAGAGACCACCTCGCGCAGCGACGTCCCAATGTAGTGCGCCTGCGGGTAGGCCTGGGAGATCCGCGTGATCATCTCCTGGAAGTTCTGGATCTTGTCCGAAATAGATTCGCCCCCGGCTTCGGGACCCTGGATCCCCAGGCAAAGCTGGAAGTCCTCTTCGTTGCCGTACAGCACGTCGCAGTGGGAGGCAATCTCGTGGAAGGCAGTCGCCAGTTCCTCTTCCCGTCCGGCCCAGAACGAAGCCCGATAGTTCAGGTCAAAGGAGACGCGGGTCCCGTGTTCCTTGGCGCGGCGAGCCAGGTCGACGCACAGCTGTGACGTCGACGGGGACAGCGCGGCAATCAACCCGGACAGGTGCAAGATCTTGACCCCGTCTTCGGCGAAGAGCCGGTCCAGGTCAAAGTCGGCGGCCGACAGGGTCAGCCCCACCTCCCCGGCGCGGTCGTTCCACACTCGGGGGCCGCGGCCGCCAAACCCGGAATCAGCGATGTTGAACTGGTGGCGATAGCCCCAGGCATCCCCCTGGGCCAACTCGGGCCCCTCGTAGGCCATCCCGCGTGAACGCAGGTTGGCCCGAATCAGGTTGGAAATAGGTGAGCCGGCCACGAAGTTGGTCAGCACTTTGACGGGTTCACCCAGGGACGAGGCGATTGAGGCCACGTTGGTTTCCGCTGAAGTCACGTGCAGCAGGAACCGGTCGGCCGTATGTACGGGAGCCCGATTCTCGGGGGTGATCCGCACTCCCATCGAGGTGGGGACCACCAGTGACCAGCGAGCGTCGGCGCGAAGTTCCACGACTAGGCCTCCACTTCCGGACGTCCCGGCTCCGCCCACAGGGTGTGGAACGAGCCTTCCTTGTCGATTCGCCGGTAGGTGTGGGCGCCGAAGAAGTCGCGTTGGCCCTGAATCAGAGCGGCCGGCAACCGTTCGGCCCGAACGCCGTCATAGTAGGCCAGGGAAGAGCTAAACACCGGGGTGGGAGCGCCGTGCAGGGCCGCTGCGGCCACCAGTCGGCGCCAGTGCGGCAACGCCTCGACGATCTTGGCGTAGAAGTAGTCGTCGCCAATCAGCAGCGGCAGCTCGGGGTTCTTTTCAAACGCCTTGGTGATCTCACCGAGGAAAGCGGCCCGGATAATGCAGCCACCCCGCCAGATGCGGGCCATGTCGCCCAGGTTGATCTCCCAGCCGTACTCGGCGGCGGCCGCCTGGATTTCGTTGAATCCCTGCGAGTAGGCCACCACCTTGGAAGCGTAAAGTGCCTGGCGAACGTCCTCGATGAATGCTTCCGGATCGGTCACATTCCAGTCCTCCGCTTCAGCGGCGAACTGCCGGGCAGCAGCGCGTTGAGCCGGGGAGGACGACAGGCCGCGAGCAAAGGTGGCCTCGCCGATTCCGGTGACGGGAACGCCCAGGTCCAAAGCTGTTTGGGTGGTCCAGGCACCGGTCCCCTTCTGGCCGGCAGCGTCGACAATCAGGTCCACCAGCGGGGTGTCCCCGTCGAGTTGCCGGAGTACCTCGACCGAGATCTCCATCAGGTAGGAGTCCAGGTCGCCGCGGTTCCACTCCGCAAAAATGTCGGCAATCTGTGCCGGGGTCAGCCCGAGCGCGCGCCGCAACAGGTCGTAGGCCTCGCCAATCACCTGCATGTCGGCGTACTCAATCCCGTTGTGAACCATCTTGACGAAGTGGCCCGCACCGTCGGCCCCGACGTGGGTGCAGCAGGGCTCCCCGTCCACGTGCGCCGAAATCGACTCGAGCATCGGGCCGAGCCGGTCGTAGGACTCGGGTGAGCCACCCGGCATGATCGAGGGCCCCCAGAGGGCCCCCTCTTCCCCACCGGAAACGCCGCAACCGACGAAGTGCAGTCCCCGTTCGCGCAGGGATGCTTCGCGCCGGCGCGTGTCGGTGAACAGAGAGTTGCCGCAGTCGACAATGATGTCTCCCTCATCCATCCGCGCCGCCAGCTCCTCGATCACCGCGTCGGTGGCCTGGCCGGCCTTGACCATCACGATCGCACAGCGCGGCCGGGACAGTGCGGCAACGAAATCGTCCATCGATTCGCACGGAATGAAACCGGTTTCCGCACCGTACTTTTCCATCACGGATTCGGTGCGAGCTGGGGTCCGGTTATGGACCGCCACTTTGTGGCCGTGCCGAGCGAAGTTACGGGCCAGATTTGAGCCCATCACTCCCATCCCGGTGACGCCAATATCTGCACTACCTGCCTGGGGGGCGGGAAAAGTCATTTCGTTCTCCTTCGTCGAAAATGTAGCTCAATCTAAGGTTCAACTGCCGACCGTTGAAATACTTACAGTTGCCACATTTTGCCACTTGCCAACCGGTTGCCATTGGCAACATCCGGCAACCTGAACTGTGGGAACTGTGCCTTTGATTAGGTAATGATAGTCGGAAGGACCGATCAGGCGACGACGCCAAGGAGGAGTTTTCATCATGGTTGATTTGACTGCCACCCCTTTCAACTTGGACGAGGACGCGGTTCGCTGGGTCCGAGAGACCATCGCCCAGATGAGCGTGGATGAGAAGATCGGACAGCTCTTCGTCAACATGGGCGCAGAGCGAACCGAAGAATATCTGACCGGAGTCCTGGACAACTACCATATCGGGGCGGTCCGCTACAATCCCGGCACGGCCGCGGAAGTCTGGGAACAGAACCATATTCTGCAGACCAAGTCGAAGATCCCCCTGCTGATTGCCGCCAACACCGAAGCCGGTGGCAACGGCGCCTGCACCGACGGGACCTACGTCGGATTTGAGGTCAAAATTGGCGCCACCAACGATCCGAAGTGGGCCTACGAGATGGGTCGCGTTTCCGGAGTGGAAGCGTCCGCCATCGGCTGCAACTGGTCCTTCGCCCCGATCGTGGACATCATGCGCAACTGGCGCAACCCCATCATCTCCAACCGCTCCTGGGGCGGGGACCCGGACCTGGTGCTGGAAATGTCCCGCGCCTACATGCGCGGGATCATGGAGTCGGGCATCCTGCCCGCGGCCAAGCACTTCCCCGGGGATGGTATCGACGAACGCGACCAGCACCTGTCCGCCTCGATCAACTCTTACAGCTGCGAGGAGTGGGACCAGACTTTCGGCCGGGTTTACCAGGGACTGATTGACGAGGGGCTGCCCTCACTGATGGTCGGTCACATCATGTTGCCGGCCTATCAGCAGCGCTTCAACCCGGATCTGACCCCCGACGACCTGCTGCCGGCCACCCTGTCGAAGGAAATCCTCACCGACCTGCTGCGCGGACAGATGGGCTTCAACGGCGTGGTCGTCACCGATGCCTCCCACATGGTCGGCCTGACCGGTGCCATGGCGCGCCGGGACCTGTTGCCAACCGCGATTGCCGCCGGCTGCGACCTGTTCCTGTTCTTCAATGATCCCGACGAGGACTTCGCCTGGATGAAGCAGGGCTACGAGAACGGTGTCATCACCGAGGAGCGCCTCCAGGAAGCCCTGGAGCGGATCCTGGGGTTGAAAGCCCGGCTCGGGCTGCACCGGACCCCGCGCGAACAGATCCTGCCCCCGAAGGAGGAGGCGCTGGCCCGGGTCGGTCTGCCCGAGAACAAGCAGTTGGCGATCGAGGTCACCGATGCGGCCGTGACCCTGGTCAAAGCCAAGCAGCCCGAGGTGCTTCCGCTGAGTCCGGACCGGTTCCCCCGAGTCCTCGTGGTGCCCGTCTCCGGCCCAATCAACCCCATTTCGGGAGCGTTTGGCGGGGGTGGCGCGGCCGAGCACCCCGCGATCAAGACCGCCCGTCTGCTCGAAGAGCGCGGGTACCAGGTGACGATCCACGAGTCACTGTTCGACAAGCTGACGAAGATGAGCCGGGAAGAACAGGCCGATGCCGTGCGAAACGTGTACGCCTCGAAAGCTCCGATCGCCCAGATTACCGACAACTACGACCTGGTGGTCCTCGTCGGCAAAATCGACGGCATGATGCAGCCCACCGAGCGGGTCATGTGGCCGGCCACGAAGGGAACGGTGGACATCCCCTGGTACGTCCACGAGGTTCCCACCATCTACGTGTCGATGGCCTCGCCCTACGACCTGGTGGATGTTCCGCAGGTGAAAACCTACATCAACGCCTACGACGACCGTGACTTCACCATCACCGCCGTGGTCGACAAGCTCGAAGGCAAGTCGGAGTTCCGCGGGGTCTCCCCCGTTGACGCCTTCTGCGGCAAGCCGGACACTCAGATCTAGGGGGAACTGTGGACTTTCAACCCAGCGCCGATTTTTTCGTCGGGATCGACTCCGACGGGTGCGCAATGGACGCGATGGACATCAAGCATCAGGAATGTTTCACTCCCGCCTACATCAAGTATTTTGACCTGCAGGCCGCCTCGACCCTCGTCCGGGAAACCGCACTGTTCGTGAACCTGCATTCCACCACTCGGGGGCAGAATCGCTGGGTCGCCCTGGCCCGGCTGTTCGAACTGTTGAAGCAGCGTCCCGAAGTGCTCGAACGCGGGGTCACCCTGCCGGAGGGCACCGAACTGCAGAAGTTCCTCGACTCGGACTTCCCCCGATCGGATGCGGGGATCGCCGCCTTTGCCGCGGAGAACCCGTCCAAGGAGATCGAGCAATGCATCGAGTGGGGCCACGGCGTCAACCGCCTGATCGAATGGATGGTCCACGGCTGCGCTCCTTTCCCCGGGGCACGCGAAGCGATCCAGGCGATGCAGGGCAAGGTCGACTGCATGACGGTCTCAGCCACCCCGATCGCGGCGTTGGAGCGCGAGTGGGCCGAGCACGATCTGGCTCGGTACATGCGGGTAATTGCCGGCCAGGAAATGGGCTCGAAAGCCCAGCACGTCCAGCAGGCCGCTAAGGGACGCTACCCCGATGATCACATCATGCTGATTGGTGACGCCCCGGGCGACCGCGACTCCGCCTTCTCAGAGGGAGTCCTCTTCTACCCGATCAATCCGGGGGGAGAAGCCGAATCCTGGCGCCGTTTCCGCGAGGAAGCGCTAGACCGGTTCCTGGACGGCACCTACCGGGGCGCCTATCAGGATTCGCTGGTGGCCGAGTTTGAAGCTCTCCTTCCCGCCAACCCACCCTGGAAGACAATCTGATGTGGCGACTGACCGGATTTGCTGACGAGGCTGCCCCCGAACCAGCCGACCAGATTGCGTTGCTGCAGCGGCTGGGCCTGTCCCACGTGGAGTTGCGCTCCGCTTGGTTCACCAAGGTGCTGGATCTCGATCCCGCTCAATTGGCGAACCTGCAGGCACAGTTTCAGGACGGGGGTATCTCCCTCTCAATGCTGGGGACGGACCTGGGGAAGATTCCGATTCGGGCCGACTTCGGTCCCCACCTGGACCGGACCAAGCGGGCAATGGAGGTGGCGGATCAGTTCGGCACCGACCGGATCCGGACGTTCTCTTTCTTCCTACCCCCGGATGAGGATCCCGCCCAATTTCGCCACCAGGTCCTGGACCGGCTGTCCGCCATGGTGGAGATCGCGGGCGACGCGAACAAGACCCTGATGCACGAAAATGAAAAAGAGATCTACGGCGACGTCCCCTCCCGGGTGACCGAACTGGCCGAGGCGCTGGATCCACGCCACTTTGAGCTGATCTTCGACCCGGCCAACTACGTCCAGTGCGGGGTCTCCCCGATGGACGCCTATCCCCTGGCGCGCACCACCTACATTCATATCAAAGACGCCCGGGCCGACGACCACTCCGTCGTTCCCGCCGGCGAAGGTGACGGTCAGATCCCCCAGTTGCTGGAGGCACTGGACCGGGACGGCTACGACGGGTTCTTCTCGATCGAACCTCACCTGGGTGACTTCGACGCTTTCGGTGGCCTCTGCGGTCCGGAACTGTGGGAAAAGGCGTTCCGCTCCTTTGTCGAGTTGCTAGGGGACCGCCCATGTGCCTGAGGGCCGCCATCATCGGCTGCGGCGACATCCATGTGGTGCACCGCGCCGCGCTGGAGCGCCTACCCAAAGTGGACCTGGTGGCGGTGGCGGAGGTGGAGCCCTCCCGCCGCCCCTCCGACGTGCGAGCCTACGCCGACTACCGGGAGCTGCTGGAGCAGGAACGGCCCGACGTGGTCCACATTTGCACCCCGCACGATCAGCACGTGGAGCCGGCGCTGGCGGCAGTAAGCCACGGAGTGCACGTGGTGTTGGAAAAGCCGCTGGCAGCGCACCTGCCGGCCGCCGAGCGCCTGGTCGAGTGCATGGTCGAGCACCAGCAACCCGGGGTGAAGGTGGCCCTCTGCTATCAGAATCGCTACAACCTCTCCTACGCAAAAGCGAAAGAGCTGATCGACTCGGGCCAACTGGGCGAGGTTTACGGCTCCGTCGCCGCGGTGCCGTGGAAACGAACCCGCGACTACTACCTGTCCCGCCCCTGGCGCGGATCCTGGCGGCAAAGCGGTGGGGGCGTCCTGATCAACCAGGCCATCCATACGATCGATGCGCTTTCGTGGTTTTTCGGCGGGATTGAAACGGTCTCCGGCATGGCCACCAGGACCGAGTTTGCCGACCTGATCGAGGTGGAGGACACCGCGTTTGCGCGGTTCACCCACCCGAACGGTCAGGTGAGCCAGTTCTTCGCCACCGTCACCGGACCGGTCCAGGCTCCCGTCACCATCGACATTTTCGCCGAGCACGCCAACCTGCACATTCAAGATGGCCTTCTGGTCCAGTGGAAGGGCCGGCCGGAAGAGTACTATCCCGAGCGCCAACTTGGAGGTGAGGGCCGGGACTACTGGGGTGTCTCACACGAACTGCTGATCGCCGACTTCTATCGGCAACTAGATCAACCGGAGCCATTCTGGCTCGGACCCGCTCAGGGCATCGAGGCCCTGCAGGTCATCAAACAAATCCAGGCCCAGTCACCCGAGTGGGCCGCACTAGTGCAAGTGGAGGGGTAGGCAATGGTACGTTTGGGCATCATTGGGCTGGGCGCCCAGGGCAGCTTTTACGCAAACTTTATCGAGGCGGGACGGGTCGACCGGATGACGGTGGGCGCCATCTGCGACGTGGACCAGTCGAAACGGGCTCGGGCAGACGAGCTGGGGGTCCCCTTTTTCACCGACTACTTGGAAATGCTAGATTCGGGGGCGGTCGACGCGGTGGTCACCACCGTCCCCCACTACCTGCACCCGGAAATGGGCATCGCCGCCCTTAGCCGCGGCATTCCGGTCCTGATTGAGAAGCCGGCCGGGGTCTACACCAAGCAGGTGGAGGAACTGTTCGACTACGCGGACCAGCATCCCGACGTTACCTTCGCGATCATGTTCAACCAGCGAACCAACCCGCTCTACGTCGATCTGAAAGCCTTGATTGACTCGGGCGAACTCGGTCAGTTGCGCCACACCTCCTGGATCATCACCACCTGGTGGCGCCCCCAGGCCTACTACGACCAGTCGGAGTGGCGGGCCACCTGGGGCGGCGAGGGCGGCGGGGTGCTGGTCAATCAGGCCCCCCACCAACTCGACCTGTGGCAGTGGCTCTGCGGCAGCCCCGAGCGGTGCTTTGCCCGGCTCGGATTCGGGTTCCAGCGCGACATTGTCACCGAGGACGAGGTGAACGCGGTGGTCGACTTTGGCGGCGGCGCCTCCGGCCACTTCCTCACCTCCACCAACGACCTGATCGGCACCGACCGGCTGGAGATCCTCTTTGACCGGGGCAAAGTCGTGGTGGATAACTCGGCCAAGGTGACCATCTACCGGCTAGTTGACGACGAACGGGCTATCTCTGACCGCACCACCCCGGAAGACGTGCGGCTCATGTTCACGGGACAGACGGATCCGACCAGCTTCTACTCGGTGGAAGAAAAAGAGTACACCTCCGTCTGGGGAGAGCAGCACTGCCAGGTGCTGTCCAACTTTGCCGCCGCCATTCTCGACGGCGCTCCCCTGATCGCCCAGGGGCGGGAGGGCATCCGCGGCGTTCGCCTGGCCAACGCTATGCAGCTTTCGGCCTGGACCGACCGCGACATCGACCTGGTCAACTTCCCGGCCGAGGAGTACCTGACCGAACTAAACCGGCGAATTGCCGAAGAGGGCAAGTTCGCGCAGCGAGACTAAGGAGAATCATGGCTGTTCTGGGCGTGCAGATGATGATGTTGAAAGAGCAGGTAGCCGAGGCGGGCATGTTTGCCGTCCTGGAGCGCCTGCGGGCGCTGGATGTGGACGCCGTCGAGGTGTCGCAGATTCCGATGGACGAGGCGAACACGGCCGACCTGGAACGGGGAGTATCCGAGTTGGGAATTGAGGTGGCGGCCCTCTCGATTGCCCTGGAACCCTCGCCGGTTGGGGCCGACGACGTCACCACCAAGTTCGACAAGATTGTGGCTGACTGCCAGCGACTGGGAACCAGATTTGTCCGAATCGGAATGATGCCCACCTGGGCCATGACCTCCAGGGAGAACACCGAGAAGTGGGCGGCCCAGTGTCAGCCCTGGGCCGAGCGGTTTGCAGCCGAGGGCATCACGATGTGCTACCACAACCACCACGTGGACCTGGCCCAGTTCGACGGCGAGCGGATTTTCGACATTGTTCGGCGCGTGGCCCCGGCGCTGCAGTTTGAGGTGGACCTGCACTGGGTCCAGCGCGGAGGAATGGCCCCGTTGGACATGCTGAAGGCCTACACCGGGGTCTGCCGGCTGATCCACGTGAAGGACTACCGGGTGGTGCCACTGCCCCTGGAGGCTGATGAACTCCTCAAGCAGGGGGATTACCCCGGCTTCATGGCACAGTTCCTCTCGTTGGCCCAGTTTGCCGAGGTGGGCGCGGGAAATATGAACTGGCCTGAGCTGCTGCCGGCCGCGATCGCCGCCGGAGCGGAGTACTTCCTGATCGAACAGGATGAAACTTACGGCCGGGACCCGTTTGACTGCATTCGCGACTCTCGGGAGTACCTGCGGTCGATCGGATATTAGCTTTCCTGTGGAGGGGAAGATGAAAGGAGCCCGACCGGGAGGTCGGGCTCCTTTACTAGCAGATCAGGTTAGGCTGCCGTGATTTCCAGCCCCAAATAGGCTGCTGCGCGTTCGCGAGAGGCCGGTTGTTCCAGCTCTTCTAGCGCCTGCGTCACTTCCGGGTTAGTCCAATCGGAAAACCAGGGGCGCACAGAATCGGCCAGGCTGTTTTCCAACAGGTTATTTGCCTGCCGACCGCGCAGTAGATCACGTACCGAGACGAGTGCTACTACATTGTTGTTATTCAATTTTCTCACCTTCTTCTTCCTTCCAGGCAGTTGGGGTACGCAGCGATCGCGCAGTGAGCCAACTAGCCACCTCAGTGCCTTCGTTCTGCGACTTCGCGCTGAAGGCAACTGATCAAGTATGGCAGACCTGGAGGAGGAAGGCAAGCCCTACTGGGTTTTCAGGTCTCCCACGTTGTGCACGCGGACCAGGTTGGATGAGCCCGGGACCCCCGGCGGCATCCCGGCGACCAGCACCAGACCATCGCCCATGTGGGCAATTCTGGCGTCCTGTACCACCTCGTCCACCAGCGCGACCATCTGATCGGTGTGCTCCGCCTCGGGTGCCAGAATCGGCTGCACCCCCCAGGAAAGGGCCAACTGGTTCCGCACCTCAACGATCGGGGTGAAGGCCAGGTGAGGAATTGGGCTGCGCAGGCGCGCCATCTGCTTGGCGGTGCTGCCCGTCTGGGTGAAGGTCACCAGGTAGCGCGAATCGAGACTCTCGGCAATGTTGGCCGCGGCCTCGCAGATCACGCCGGAGCGATCCACCGCGAACGCACCCAGCGGGGCGATTCGTTCGCCCCCGTTTTCCTCGGTGCTCTCGATGATGGAAGCCATGGTCCGAACCGCCTCGATCGGGTAGTCCCCAACGGAGGTCTCCCCCGACAGCATGACCGCGTCGGCGCCGTCCAAAATGGCGTTGGCGCAGTCGGAAGCCTCGGCCCGAGTGGGGCGCGGGTTGTGGATCATCGAGTCCATCACCTGGGTGGCCACAATCACGGGCTTGGAGGCACGGCGGGCCAGTTCAATGGCTCGCTTCTGGACCAGGGGAACCGCTTCCAGCGGCATTTCCACCCCGAGGTCACCGCGGGCCACCATGATCCCGTCGAAGGCGTCAATCACGGAGGTGAGCGCGTCCACCGCCTGCGGCTTCTCAATCTTGGCAATTACCGGCCGAACGATCCCAACGTCCTCCATGATTTGGCGAACATCGTCGTAGTCGGCGGCGTTGCGCACAAACGACAGGGCGATAAAGTCAGCCCCCACGCGCAGTCCCCAGCGCAGGTCTTCCCGGTCCTTTTCGGACAGGGCGGGCACCGAGACCGCCACGCCGGGCAGGTTCAGGCCTTTGTGGTCCGAAACCATGCCGGGAACTTCCACCCGGGTCACCACGTCGGTGTCGGTCACCTCAATCACCCGGACCGAGACGTTGCCGTCGTCGATCAGCAGGCGGTCACCGGGTCGACAGTCTCCTGGGAGACCCTTAAACGTGGTGCCAACCAACTCCTTGGTGCCGGGCACGTCCCGGGTCGTGATGGTGAAGATGTCACCCACTTCCAGCCGCTGAGGTCCCTCCGCAAAGGTCTCCAGCCGAATCTTGGGGCCCTGCAGGTCCACCAGCACCGCCACCGGGCGACCGGAGGTCTCCGAGGCACGGCGAACCCGCTTGATCACCTGCTCGTGCTGCTCAGCAGTGCCGTGACTGCGGTTAATGCGAGCCACGTCCATCCCGGCATCCACCAGGGCTTGGATTTGCTCCGGAGAGTCCGTTGCCGGTCCAATCGTGCAGACAATCTTGGCTCTACGCATACTTCACCATACCTATATCCATGCCCAATGCTGCGAACCCGCAGCGATCAACTCCTATCCTACGCTGTCCCGAGAAAGTCTCAGGTTAAATTGCCGTTTCCTCCCGTGAATCGGGCAACGGTTCGTCCTCTTCTGCCAGCTCAACAGCCACTCGGGCTGAGTCGTCAGCTTCTTCCACATCCTGCTTGCCCACGCGGGCAAAATAGTCGGCGCGCTCCGGTGGGAGCACTTCGGCCGGAGCCCCTACCCGCCTGGTGACGAAGAACAAGATGATCCCCAACACCACGACAAAGAGTGCGGTCCAGCCGTTCAGACGCAGTCCCAGGTAGGTGCGCGCTTCGTCAATTCGGATGGCTTCAACCCAGAACCGACCCACCCCGTACATCACCAGGTAGAGCGACATCACCTGACCGGACTTGAACCGGAACTGCCGGTCCAGCCAGATCAGCAGCAGCGCCATCGTGATATTCCAAATGCCCTCGTACAGGAAGGTCGGATGGAACAGGGTTCCCTCCGGGTACCCGGGGGGCAGGTGGGCAGCATCGATTTCCAGGCCCCACGGCAGGGTCGTCGGACCGCCGAACAGTTCCTGGTTGAAGTAGTTACCCCACCGGCCCAGCACCTGGGCCAGCAGAAGTCCGGGAGCTAACGCGTCCGCAAACGGGCCCACTCGCTGGCCGGCTCGCCGCAGTCCAATGTAGGCTCCGACCGCTCCCAGGGCGACGGCGCCCCAAATGGCCATGCCGCCTTCCCAGATTCGCAGGATCGCCCACGGGTCTTTGCCCGGACCCCAGTACGATTCAGGCGTCGTGAACACGTGGTACAGGCGACCCCCAACGATGCCGAAGGGGATGGCCCACAGGGCCGCATCCAACACCACTTCGCCGACGCCGCCGCGGGCGCGATAGCGTTTGTACGCGACCCAGGTGGCGAGAGCCATCGCCGTCACCATCAAAATGCCGTAGGCGCGGATCGGAATTGGGCCCAGCCACCAGACTCCCTGGGCGGGCGAAGGAATCGACATTGCGATCATCTAGTTGTTCCCTTTCCTGGCCCCGTCCACTCCCCGGCGCAATTCTTGAGCCAGGGCGGCGAGACTCGCTAGCGCCCTATCGTACTCCTGTGTCAACAGCGGTTTGATGAACGCGGAACCGACGATGACCCCGTCCGCGTAGGCGCCGATGTCGCGCGCCTGCTGCCCGTTAGAGACCCCCAGACCGACGCAGACGGTCTCGGCTCCGGCCGCGCGCACGCGCCCCACCAGGGCGGATAGGCGTTCGTCTATCCAACTGCGCTCACCGGTCACCCCCATGGCCGAGGCGGCATACACCCACCCGCGGCTCTCCTGGGCAATCAGTTTGAGTCGGTCCTCAGTGGAGGAAAGTGCGGCCAGAAACACCCGCTCAAGGTCATACTGTTCGGAGGCCGCGCGCCACTGGGCCGACTCTTCCGGGGGAAGGTCCGGCGTGATCAGCCCCGAGCCGCCCGCAGCGGCAAAGTCCCGCGCAAAGCGCTCCACCCCGTACCAATGGACGGGATTCCAGTAGGTCATCGAGAGAATCGGAGCCCCGCCGGCGGACAGCTGTTCGACCGCTCCGAGCAGATCTTCCAGGTGAACGCCTCGCTGCAGGGCGATGGTGGTGGCCTGCTGAATCACCGGTCCATCCATGGCCGGATCCGAGTAGGGAAAGCCCAGCTCAATCGCGTCCACCCCGTTGTCCAACAGGACCTGGGCCGCCTCAATTGACTGTGGCACCGAGGGGAACCCGACCGGAAGGTAACCGATCAGAGCCGCGTTCCCGCGGGCAACTTGAGCTTTGATAACCTGGGTACTGCTGGTCATTGGGCCACCTCCTTCTTTGACGGGTCCACTACTTCCTCTTTTGCCTGCCCCAAGCCGAAATAGGCCGCCGCCGTGTCCATATCTTTGTCGCCGCGCCCCGACAGGTTCACAATCACGGTCGGGTGGGCCGGAGCCTGTCCGGATTCCAACCACTCGAGCGCGGCCGCCAGCGCGTGGGCGGACTCAATCGCCGGAATGATTCCCTCCGTCTGCGACAGTCGGCGGAATGCCTCCATTGCGGCCGCGTCGGTCACGGGCAGATAGGTGGCCCGGCCACTCTCCGCCAGGTGGGCGTGCTGGGGCCCGACCCCGGGGTAGTCCAACCCGGCCGAAATGGAGTGGGAGGCACGAGTCTGGCCGTCACGTTCCTGCAGCACGTAGGTCTTGGCCCCGTGCAGGATGCCCACTTCCCCAACGGTGATCGAGGCGGCGGTCCGCCCGGTGGTGACGCCATCTCCCCCGGCCTCGGCCCCAAATAGGGCCACCTCCGGATCTGAGAGGAAAGCGGTGAAAATGCCGATCGCGTTGGAGCCGCCCCCAACGCAGGCGAAGACCGCGTCGGGCAGGGAGCCGGTTTGCGCCAGGATTTGGGCCCTCGCCTCGTCCCCGATTACCCGCTGCAGGTCCCGGACCATATCTGGGAACGGGTGTGGGCCGGCTGCGGTCCCAAACACATAGTTGGTGGTCTCCACGTTGGTCACCCAGTCGCGGAAGGCCTCGTTGATGGCATCTTTGAGGGTCTGGGACCCCTGGGTCACCGCGATCACCTCGGCACCGAGCATCTGCATCCGGGCCACGTTCAGGGCCTGGCGCTCAGTATCCTCTTTGCCCATGTAGATGGTGCATTCGAGGCCGAGGAGGGCGGCGGCGGTGGCCGTGGCCACCCCGTGTTGACCGGCCCCGGTTTCGGCAATGACCCGCTTTTTGCCCAGTTCCCTGGTCAGGAGCGCCTGCCCCAGCACATTGTTGATCTTGTGCGAGCCGGTGTGGTTTAGGTCCTCGCGCTTGAGGAAGATTCGAGCGCCGGTTCCGGCGGCGAACCTGGGAACCTCGGTCAGAAGGGAGGGGCGGCCCGCGTAGTCGCGCAACAGCAGGTCGAACTCGGCCCGGAAACTGTCGTCATGCCAGAGGCGGTGCCACTCGCGATCGAGCTCATCAATGGCGGCCATCAAAGGTTCAGCGGCAAACCGCCCCCCAAACTGGCCGAAGTAATGCTGAGTCGATTCTGGCACCTGTTCTGACACTTACATGTCCTCCCGCGCATCCTTTACCCGCTGCTTGCGGTCGGTCTTGAGCGCCGGATGCTGCCCGGCACTGACCATGTCTTTTATCTGTTCCAGGGGATTGCCCGATCGAACCAGGGCCTCCCCCACCAGGACGGCATCCGCCCCTACTAGAGCATAGTCGAGCACGTCTCGGCTGTTGCGAACGCCCGACTCCGCGACGGCCACGACCTCGGCCGGAATCACGTCGATGACCTCTTCTACCACGCGGCGGTCCACGTCCAGCGTCTTCAGGTTTCGCGAGTTGACGCCAATCAGGTCGGCCCCCGCCTCCAGCGCACGGAGCGCCTCCAGCCGAGAGTGCGCTTCCACCAGCGGTGTCATTCCCAACGACTTGACCCGCTCAACAAATGAGACCAGGACCGGCTGCTCCAGCGCCGCTACGATCAGCAGGACGGCGTCAGCTCCGTGAGCTCGCGCCTCGTGGATCTGGTAGGGCGTCACGATGAAGTCTTTCCGCAGGACCGGGATGTCCACCGCGGCCCGGACGGCGTCCAGGTCGGCCAGGGAGCCGTGGAAACGTCGTTCCTCGGTCAGGACCGAGACCATGGCGGCCCCACCTTCCTCGTACAGGCGAGCCAGATGAGCCGGATCGGGAATGTCTGACAGTTGACCCTTGGACGGTGAGGCCCGCTTGACCTCGGAGATGATCGAGACGGCTCCCGGCACGTCCCGCAGCGCGGAGATCACGTCTTTCGCATCCGGTGCCTGCTGAACGCGCAACTTCAGTTCATCCAGGGACACCTCGGCTTCGCGCCGAGCCACGTCTTCACGAACGCCAGCAATAATCTCATCTAGAACGCTCATCGAACTGTTCCTCCTGCCTCGATGGAAGTAAAGGGCAGCGGTCCGCCGGCCTCAAAACAACTGCGGGTCCCAGTGTGACAGGCCGCACCAATCTGTTCGACTTGAAGCAGCAGGGCATCCCCGTCACAGTCCACTGAGATTCCCCGCAGGTACTGCCGGTGTCCGCTGGTGTCGCCCTTGCGCCAGTACTCCTGGCGCGATCGGGACCAGTAGGTGACCCGCCCCTCAGCCAGGGTCCGAGCCAGCGCTTCCTGGTCCATCCAGGCCACCATCAACACCTGTCCACCGTCGTAGTCCTGCACTACCGCACAGACCAACCCGGCCTCATTCCACTTGAGGCGCTCCCTAATCGCTCGTTCCAGTCCCACCTCTGCATTGTGACACTTTTCCAGGTCAGGGGGTGAATCGAGTCACCTAAAGACAATGCTCCGATCGAGGATTGAGATTTGTGTTAGAAGAGTGCCGGAGCGGTTTGCGCTCCGGCACTCTGATCGACACCCGCAGTAGCTGTTACGGGTGTCGGTGGCGCCCCCAGTAGCCTTCCGCGGAGAACAGCCGGGAGACTACTTCGTCGAGCATTCCCACCTCAACCAACAGGTCCAAGATGGTGTACCTGGGGCGAATCATTTGCGCTTTGAAATGCGTCAGACGGAACCGGTCCCAATCAATCTGGATCATCTCCGGATGATAGGGAGCCCCCACCCGAGCTAGCTGATCGGCAATTTGCTCGGGAGAAGACAGCTGTGGAACGGCCCGGTCCACGATCTGGGGCCACCGAGATTTGATCAGGTTCAACCGATCTCGCAGCTCCGTCCCCGTCAGGTGCTTGCCTACGGTGTGTTTTACCCCCTCTTCCACGATCCGAGGATCGAGCAGAGCCCGAACCCGGGCCTCAACTTCCGCGTCAGATGGGGCCTCGGCCACCACCCGGTCCACATCCAGGTTGGCCAGGTCCAGTTGCAACGCTTCGGCCCAGAGGGCGCAGGAGGCTACCGTTCCCACCCCCACTTTGAACCCGTGCGAGAGAGGAGGATCCCAATCCGTGCCGTGCCCCTCCATTTCCCACACGTGGGAGAACTGGTGCCCGGCTCCGGATGCCGGCCGAGAGGACTGAACCGCCTGCATGGCTAAACCCGACATGATGTTGCCCTCGGTCAGCCCAACGATCGCTGCCGGATCCCCCGCTGCAATCCGCTCCGGATCGGCGAGCGCCGCTCGCAGGGGTCCCTGCACCAGATCCCAGGCCTGCTGGTCAATCGGTTCGATTTCCAGCGCATCGGCCAGAATCCAGTCGGCCCCGGCCGGGATCTTCTCGATCAGGTCCCCGTAGCCGGTCGCGGTCAGCCGTTTGGGAGCGGCTGCGATGATGTCAAAATCCGCCACTAACCCGGCCGGAGCCGGGCAGTCATGGGTGCTTTTGAACCCATCTTTGGAGATTGAGGCACCAAAAGAGGCAAACCCGTCGACTGAGGCAGCCGTGCAGACGTTCAGGTACGAGCGACCCAGTTCGCCACTGGCCAACTTGGCTAGATCAGACAGGGTTCCCGCGCCAATTGAACAGACGGAGGCACCCTCGATCGGACGCAGATACTCCCGGAGCTGCTCCACGTTGGAGTATCCGGCGTAGAGGGTTGGGGTGCCGGGGAAGATGTACTCACTGTCGATGGTGACACCCGCCTCCTTCAGTGAGGCCACCACCGCGGTCCCGGCGGCCGCGTAGGTGTTCTCATCGGCAACTACGACGGCCCGCTGCCCGGGAAACAGACGAGCGAAGAGCGCGCCTGTCTGCCCGACCACTCCCCGCCCCAGCAGTGCTTCTTTGGTGTCGGTAGCGGCTGCAACCGCCCGCTCCATCAGTGAATTGGACATGAGATTCCTTTCTAGGGCTCAGGCTTGCCGATCGACAATTTCGTGACTGAGCTGTTGTACCTGGGGATAGAGGCGCATGTATTTGTCCAGGTAGAACTGGTACTCCTCGTGCGCTGCCGGGTCCGGTTCAATGCGCTCGGTCTCGCGCACCATGTTTCGGGCGGCATCCTGGATACTGGGATACAGGCCCGCACCGACCGCTGCCAGCATGCAGGAGCCCAGGACCACCGCGTCCCCAACTTCGGTCAACACCACCGGCAGCCCCGTCACGTCGGCGTGCATCTGCATCCATTGCTTCGACTTCGTTGCCCCACCGGCTGCCACCAGCTCCTTCGGCTGGAACCCTGCATCTTTGAACACCTTCAGGTTGTGCGCCACGCCGTAGCAGACCGCCTCTTCAATCGCGCGATACATCAGTTCAGGATTGGTGGCCAGCGTCAGTCCCAGCATGGCTCCGCGAGCTTTCGAGTCGGTGTAGGGGGTTCGGTTCCCTTGGAAGTACTCGTTGATGATCAGCCCGTCACAGCCAATGGGAAGCTTCGAGGCACGTTCATCCAGGACTCGGTACGGGTTCATGTCCAACCGCTCCGCGGCCTGGGTGATGTCGCGAGCGAAGTTGTCTTTGAACCACTTGAGGACCGAGCCGGATGAAACCAGTCCGCCTTCAACCGTGTACTGGCCCTTCACCACCGAATCGGTGAAGCCACCGAAGAAACCGGCTCCGTAGGCCGGGTTGGCCGACTGGCCGGTGATAACGTGGGAAGAACCGGTGATCACCGCGATCTTGCCCGGCTCGACGACACCGAGTCCGATCTGACCCGCCCACGCGTCCGCACACCCCTGAGCAACCGGCGTCCCGGGCAGGAGGCCCAAATCTGCGGCCGCCGTTGGGGTCAGTCCCCCAACTGGACTTCCCAGGTCAACCACTCGCTCTGGCAACTTCTCAAAGACATCCCCGCACCCGATGTGTTCGTAGAATTCCACCGGCCAGCCGCCTCGGTCCCGGTTGTAGTACATCCGCTGTGCGGCAGAGTTAATGTTGACGGTCCATTCCCCGGTCAGGCGGAACGTCAGCCAATCGGGAGCGTCCACCAGCCGATAGGCAGCATGATAGGTGTCCGGATCGTTCTCCCGGAGCCAAGCTGCCTTGAACGGGTACCACTCCGCCGTGGCGGGCATCGTCCCTTGACCGTTGTAGTCGCGGGCCCAGTGCTCAATGGTCTCGGCTCGAGCGGACTGGTCGGTGGCGCGAACGTCCATCCACATGATGGCCCTTGTCAGCGCCTGCCCGTTCTGATCCATGGCCACCACGGTCATGGTGGTGGCATCGTACGAGATCGACGCGATATCTTTGGCCCGCACTCCGGTTTCGTTCATCACGCGGTGAACTGAGGCCTTTAGCGCCTCCCACCAGTCCCCGGGGTCCTGCTCGGCTCGACCCGGGCGGGGATGGTGCGTTGGATACGGGGTAGCGGCAAAACCAATTGGGTGACCCTGCAGGTCAAAGATTGCAGCTCGGCAGGACTCTGTCCCAAAGTCGATTCCTAACAGGAAGGGTCCTTCGTAGTCGGGTAGTACCATTTTTTCGCTCCTCTTTGAGTCTTTACTAGTTACTTTTCTTGCCAATTGTGCTCATCCCACACTGCCCGCGGGACCAGCTGATCGACCCGGTCTAACACCAGCGTCGGTCGATGATTGGGATCCAGCGCGCGAACGTCGTCCCAGGTGGACTCCCCGGTCAGGGGCAGAGCCGAACTCATGCCGGCGTTTACCGCCATCGCGATGTCGGTCGAAAGTCGGTCTCCGACCATCACCACATCTTTCAGGTCGACCTCCAAGTCCCCCAGCGCTTCACGCAGCATGATGGGATTCGGCTTGCCGATTATTTCTTTGCACTTGGTTCCGGTGCAGGCTTCGACAGCCGCGATAATGGCAGCGCAGTCCGGCTCGCCCCGACCCCCGGGGAACGGGCAGTAACGGTCGGGGTTGGTGGCGACTAGAACAGCGCGCCGGTGGAACCAAATGGCATCAAATGCAATCTGGAGCTTGCGGTAGTCGAAGGTCCGGTCGTACGAGGCGACCACGACATCGATTTCGGCGGGATCGTCACTCACCCGAAAGCCTGCCTCCACCAAGGCGTCCACCAGGGGGGCTTCCGCAATCGGGAACACGGTAGCATCCGGGTGATTCCGCTTCAGCCAGCGCACCGTGGTCACCACGGTGGAGGCAATCTCTTCCAGGTCGGCTTCGATCCCCAGCCGCGCCAGCTTCTCCAGGTACTGACGGGGGTTTTTGGTCGGATTGTTCGAGAGAAACCGGACGGGCAGCTCCCGCTCTCTCAGTTCGGCCAGCAGTCGGGCCGCGCCCGGAAGCAGGTGGTCACCGAGGTAAATCGTCCCATCCATGTCGAACACGTAGGCCTGATAAAACCGGTCCGCCCAGGTCTGAATCTCACTCATCGCGCTAAACCCCCGCCTCGCCCTAGTCCAAGAACGGCATCGCGGCCACGGCCACCAGCGTGTTCATCACCCAGATTGCTGCTGCCGGCGGATCAATGTGCGTATCGCCGTGGCTGTACATCAGGCGAGCCATCAGCTCCCCAACAAAACCAGCGATCACACCGAACACAATCCCAGCCAGCAGGCCCACCATACCGGAGCCACTGATCTTCAAGAAGGCAATCGCTGCCAGCGAGGCCGTGATGGTCATGTGGTGAGTCACCGGCATTCTCAGGCCGCCAGCCACAAAGAAGATACAGACAGCCGAAATAGCAAACGGCAACACGTGGGCGTTGTCGAGCATCCGCGCCCAGTGCTCGTCGGCCACCGAGAGCGGCAGGATGTAGCTTCCCACCACCATCGAGGCCCCGGCGGCCAGGGTCGATGCAAAGAGTGAGACGGTGAGCAGTTGCTTGGGTTGTTCCTGCCAGTCCAGCCACCGCGCTCCCTCGGCCGGAGGAGTCAAACGGTGGAAGATCGAGGTGCGGCCAAACATAACGCGGGCGACCAGAGCGGAGATAACCACGGTCAGCGCCACCGTATCCGTGTGCGATCCGAGCCAAGGGATCAGTTTAATCAGGCGCTCAACCAGGTATCCCCCCGCCCCAAACAGCGCACCCACCAGGAGCACGTCGGGCCGGTTCAGGCCGGCGAGTGGACTGTTGACATCTTTGCCGCCCCCGACCAGTACCTTCTTCCTGCCCGCGTAGGCGGCAGCAGCCACGCCGCCGGCAAAGGCGATGTGAGGCCCAAATACCGGCCCAAACGAGACGTAGTCCAAAATAATCGAGTTTCCGGTTCCCGCCAGAACCCCCAGGCCCAGCAAGATCGTGACTCCGGTAAACCCAAACGCGTAGTTTGCCCCAATCATGGCCCCAAACGCGCCCCCGGCCAGGGACATGAGCAGCCAGAATAGGTCCATATTGCCTAGAAATTGCATCGTTGCATCAGGCATCATAATCGATTCCTTCTATTCGTGTGTTGTGTGGTGACAGTGCAACCGACGTTCAGCAGCCCCGCCGGTCGTAACTCTCGAGCGCCGCCACTTTCGGCGCCGACGCTGAAGCCTCGTCGAACTCGTAAGATAGCCACTCACGCACCAGGCGCCGGGCCAACTCAATCCCGATCACCCGCTGGCCCATGGTAAGAACCTGCGCGTTGTTGGAGAGAACCAGGCGTTCGACGGAGAAGGAGTCGTGGGCCACCGAGGCTCGGATCCCTTCCACCTTGTTGGCCGCCATCGCCACCCCCATGCCAGTCCCGCAGATGAACAGACCGCGATCCGCCTTTCCTTCCGCAATCAGCTGGGCGCCTTTGACGGCGACGTGAGGGTAGTCCACGTCTTCGCCACTGCGAACCCCAACATCGATCACTTCGGCCACGCGCGGGTCAGCCTCCAGATCCGCCTTCAAAATTTCCTTGTAGTCAAACCCGGCAATATCTGCTGCCACAACGATCCTGAACATGAGTGCCTCCTTGCTAGTCCATCCCTCGACGAGGTTGAAAGTACTGTAACACGGTTTGCGTTACTTGCAACAGGCTTTGTGTTAATCGTGGTTGTGGTTCACGACATAGGTGCAGGAAGGCAGACGGGCCTGACCGGCCTAATCTCGATGATTGGTCACAGTTCACCCAGGTCCAGAGCCGATGGGCGCTTTGCTGGAACTTCGGGCGGCGAACAGCCTAGACCTGAATCCAGGCCGGCAAGAAATGGCAATTTACCGCCGGTTTATCCCGGTCAGCAAGACCCGGTTCCCGGTGGGCATGTGCCACACATTTTGTGTTAGTCAGCGGCGACAGTGATCAGCTGGCCCGGCAGTCCCCGCAGTTCGGCCAAGGCCTCCGCCGGAGCGGATTCGTCCGTCACCAGGTAGTCAAAGTCAGCCAGGTCAGCAAACCGGTGGACAGACCGGCGCGAGAACTTCGAGCCATCCGCCAGCAGCATCTTGGATTCGCTGGCAGCCAACATCGCCTGTTTGACGTCAGCCAGTTCACGATACGGGTGGAAGCAGCCACCCGCGGCGATCCCCGAAGTGGAGACAATGCAGATGTCGGCGTGGAGATCCCGGATCTGCTTCAGCGCGGCCGAGCCGACAGAAGCTTGAGCCCACTTTTGGTACTCGCCCCCGATGATCTGCAACTGCACGTCCGGGAGGGGCTCCAGTTGTCGAGCAGCCAGCAACGAGTTAGTGATCACGTTGAGCGGGCGCTGCCCGGCCAGTTGCACCACCGCGTAAATAGCGGAAGTGGAGTCGTCCAGCATGACTGTGGCCCGGACCGGAATCAAAGGATCAACCGCGAGCGCAAACCGCTCCTTGATCGCCGAGTTTTCCCCCATCCGAAACTCGGCACTCGCCTCGTTCAAAGTGGAAGCGAGCGCAAACACGCTTCCTTTCAGCAGCGTGACCAGGCCCTGCTCCTCCAGCGTGGCAACGTCGCGATAAATCGTCATGGTGGAGACACCCATGGTCTTGGCCAACACCTCAACTGGAAGAGAACCCGAGTCCAAGACCAGGCGAGCCACGGCCTCTTGGCGACTGCGCTGTGCCTCCAACGTGCCCCGACCGCCCGAGGTTGCCTTACTCATCTGTCTCTCCTCTCCTCCGACCCGCTAGGCCGGCCGGACTTCAAACCCGGCGGCAGCCAACGCTTCCTTGACGTCACTCACCCGCACTACCCCAAAGTGGAACACCGAGGCAGCCAGAACGGCATCCGCCCCCGCCTGAGCCGCCTCGACGAAGTGGTGTACTTCGCCCGCTCCGCCCGAGGCAATCAGCGGCACGCTGGTCACCTCGCGCACCTGCGACAGCATCTCCAGATCGAAGCCGGTCCGGACCCCGTCGGCATCCATCGAGTTGAGCAGAACTTCGCCCACTCCCCGCTCCTGCGCCTCGTGAGTCCAGGCCAGGGCATCCACCCCGGCCGAGCGTTTACCGCCGTGGGTAGTCACCTCGTACCGGTAGGGTTGGAACTCCCCTTTGACCCGCCGGGCGTCGACCGACAGCACCAGCACCTGGGAACCGAAAGCTTTGGCCACCTCGGTGATCAGTTCCGGCCGGGCCAACGCCGAGGTGTTGACCGAAACCTTGTCGGCTCCGCAAGCCAGGAGGGCTTCCACGTCCGCCACGGTCCGAATGCCTCCCCCAACTGTCAGGGGCACGAACACTTCTGCCGCCGTCCGCCGAACCGTCTCTCGCATGGTGCCGCGCTCCTCCAAGGAGGCGGACACGTCTAGGAAAGTCACCTCGTCCGCGCCCTGCGCACTGTAGACGGAGGCAAGCTCAACCGGGTCGCCGGCATCGCGCAGGTTCTCAAAGTTAACTCCCTTGACCACGCGGCCCCCGGCAACGTCCAGGCAGGGAATAACTCGAATTGCGACCATGGCTTGTCCTCTCGCTAGTCGCTCGGGGTGATGGTTCCCAGAATATCGATAACCGCGACGATTGTGTCGTCACCGTTCGCCAGGTCGGCCGGAATGGTCACCGCAATGCGCGAGCCGACCCGCTGATCCACCAGGGCGTCCCGCAGACCCGGCCACAGTTCGTCCACCTCGTTGACCTGCGGCAACGCCTCACCCCAAGTGTTGGTCACCACGACGCCGTCGCCCCAGCGAGCCAGCAGAAACTGGGCCAACACTTGATCACCCATGTGAACCTGGGGACCATCACCGCGCAGCAACTGCTGCACGACCAGGTTGGCCGGGGGTTCCCCGGGTCGGTGGGTAATCACCGGGCCCTCCGCGTTCAGGGCCACGCTCAGCGGCCCATCCTGCTGGCCCACCTCGGTTCCCGTCGCGACCGTGGGGAGCAGATCGACAATCACCACCTCGGTGTCATCCCCGACCGGGCGCAGGACCAGCAGGCGGGTGCCTTCAGTTCGCCCCATCACCAGGTGCGACAGTTCGGGGCCCAGATCGTCGGCACAGGCCTGCCCCATGACAAACTTGCCCGAGTCCAGCGCCCGCCCGTCACGCCCGGAGAAGCGATGCACCTGGGCCACCACGGGCCGGTTCTCCTCAATCACGCGGCCCGTGCCGGCCTCAACCTCGGCCACCTTCAGTGACCCCACCTCGACCGGGGCGGGGACCCCAACCACCGGTGGCGCCCCCGGTCTTCCCCCAACCGTGACCAGGTCAAGTAGTCCCTTGACCTCGCCGGATTGGGAAGCCACTTCCCGGACCGGTGGGCGCTGTCCGACCCACAGCCATGCGGCCCCGAAGACCGCGATCAGCGCGATCACCGCCAGCACCAGGGTGAGGAGGAGCTGGCGACGCTTTCGGTTGGAAGCGCGGGCGACGCGACTGGGTGGGGTCATGCGGGCAACTGGGGGCTGGACTGCTCAATCGCGGCAATCAGCTGATCGACCGCTTCGCTTTCGGTGGCGAACGGGTCCTGCAGGGCCAGGTTCAGGCCCCCGTCTTCGAGCCGCAGGTGAATCCAGTCGCAAGCCAGGTCGCGCCGGTTCCGCTCGGCCGCAGCGATCACTCGGCCCCGCAGATGGGCGCGGGTGGTGGGCGGCGGGGTCGTCGTCGCCACCGTCACCTGCTCGGGACTGGTCAGCCGCAGCATTACCTGCCCTGCCTCCAATTTTCCGCGCAGGCCCGCCTCGGTGATGTCGTGGTAGCTGAGCAGCAGCCGGGCCACCCGCGGGTCGGCCAGTTCGGCTCCGGACCGTTCCCGATACTGGTCGACCAATCGCTTCTTGATGGCAAAGTCGATCTCGGTCTCGATCGGGGCCCAGTTTCCAGACCTGACGGCCTCGATCGCGCGCTGCCAGAGTCCGACCAGGTAGCGCTGCATCTCGCTCAGCTCCGGTTCCAGTCCGAGGATCCGGTCCAGAACCTCCTGCTGGATGTCGACCGCCCGCAGCTGGCGCCCGTCCTGCATTGGCAGCAGCAGTTGCCCGGACAGGTCGAAGTTGATGGCTTGGATGGCCTCAATCGGGTCGGCCAGAGCCAGGTCGGCCAGGTGGATGCCCCGGTCCACCGCATCCAACAGGAGCTCGGTGGCGCCGACCTTCAGGGCCGTGGTCGGCTCGGCCATGTTCGAATCGCCCACAATGACGTGCATCCGGCGATACTCGGTGGCATCGGCCAGCGGCTCGTCCCGCGTATTAATAATCGGTCGAGCGCGGGTAGTGGCAGCCGAGACAGAGTCAAACATCTGGTCGGCCCGGGCCGAAAACACGTATTGAAGCTGGCCCTCGGGGTTCCGCTTCAGGTCACCGGCACCGGCCACCACCTGGCGAGTGACGAAGTAGGCGACCAGGGCGTCGGCCACCTCGCGAAAGTCGCGTCGCCGACGCAACAGGTAGTTCTCGTGGCAACCGAACGAGTTGTGGTCGAAGTCGAAGTTGTTCCGGAACAGGTGGATTCGTCCCGCCTCCAGGCGTCCGTTGGCCTCGGTGGCCAGGTCGGACAGCAGCTGGGATCCGGCCCGGTCCTGGGCCAGCAGGTCCCACAGGTTATCGCATTCGGCGGTGGCGTACTCCGGGTGCGCCCCGACGTCCAGGTAGAGTCGACCCCCGTTGGGCAGGAACATATTGGTGGTCCGGCCGCGCTGAATCAGCGGGGCAAAGAGCTCGCGCGCCGCCGCCTCCGCGTCGAGGTCACCCCCGGCGCAGGTAATCCCGTACTCGGTTTCGACCCCGTAAATGCGCCGGTCCACCCTACTGGCCACCCTTTTGGACGAACCCCTGCACGAACGCCTCCGCGTTCTGCTCCAACACGGTGTCGATCTCGTCCAGAATGGAATCCAGCGCGTTCACCTGAATCTGGCCGCCGGGCAGGTCCATCGGTTCTTCGTCGTCGGGACCGGAACCACCGTAAATCTGGGTGCTACTCATTGTTTCCTCCTACTTGGTTGGATCTGCCAGCGGGACGCGGCGATAGCTTTCGGCCTGGCCTTCGTCAAAGACCAGGGAGGTCCAGGATGCCTGCTTCAGGTCCGGGCGGGTGCTGACGGCTTGGCCGCGGGCCTGCGCTCGCGTTCCGCTCGGCGGGTTGTCGGCCGCCCAGGCGATCTCCTCATCCGAGAACAGCCGCTCCACCAGGCCGCGCGCGGCCAGGGCCTGGACCAGGGACCTCTCGGGACGCAGGTCCGACCACTGCAGGTCCATCGCGACCAGTCGGGCATCGTCCCAGCCCACTCCTAGGCGTTGGCGTTGGCGCTCCAGCAGCTGGTACTTGCCGATCCACTCCACCTGGCCGGCCAGGGACATCGGGTCGGTCGCCAACTTGGTCAGCGTCTGGTCCCACCGGTCCAGCACCTCCTGCTGGTCCACCGTCGGCTGGGTGCCGGTCTCCGCAAAAGCGTCCAGGACCTTTTCCAGGTAGCGGCGCTGAATCTCAATCGCGGTCATTTCCGAGCCTTCAGCCATCGGCAGCTTGGTTTGCAGCGTCAGGTCCCGCGAGACGGTCTTGACCGCCCCGATCGGACCCAGCAGATCCAGGCCCTCCCAGGTCAGGTCGGCCCCCTGCTCGATGGCCCAGAGCACCAGCGCGGTGGTGCCGGTGCGCAGCAGAATCGAGACGTCGAACAGGTTGGCGTCACCGTTGATCACGTGGATCCGGCGCCACTGGTGGCCGTCGGCGTGCGGCTCGTCGCGAGTGTTAAAGATCGGCCGGTTGAACGTGGTCTCCAGGCCAATGTCGTTCTCCACGTAGTCGGCCCGCTGGGAGATCTGGAAGCCGGGTTGATCGGAGCGGGGCCCGAGGCCCACCCGTCCGGACCCGCAGAAGATCGGCCGGGTGACCATAAACGGAATGATGAACCGGATCAGGTCGTCCAGGTCCACCGAGCGCGGAACCTGGTAGTTCTCGTGAGAGCCGTAGGTGGCTCCCTTCCCGTCTACGTTGTTCTTGACCAGCACCAGGTCGGCTTCGCTCATGATCCGCTGGGCCACTACCTCGCCGGCCCGATCCCACCGGACCGCGTCGCGGGCACTGGCCACCTCGGGAGCCGAATACTCCGGGTGGGCGTGGTCGACGTAGAGGCGAGCCCCGTTCGACAGCACGATCGAGGTGGGCCGGAACTGTCGCAGTTCTTCCGGCGTGGGGGCGGCCACCGTCTCGGAGCCGCCGGGAGGGGCAAGGTGGTAGGGGTCATCGGTCAGCTGGGACGGGTCGGCACTGGCCCGCTCAAGCCGGCGACCGCGGATGTCGTTGAGGGGATCTTCCCCTCGGTAATCCCATTCGACCGGGCCGTGGTGGGACAGCCCTCCCCGGGCGTAGGGAGCGTAGGCCTGCACCGCCTCGGTGGAAAGCGCCACCGCGTTGGCCGCCGGGTCTCCGGGCCGGTAGACGCCGTACTCAGTTTCGGTTCCGATAACCCGCTTCACTGGTTTCTCCTCGTGTCGATTCGAACGACTTCTTCCGCTCGCAGTCCCACGGTTCGCGCCCACTCATCCGGGGTGGTGGTAGCGGCCAGGTCGGCAGATTCTTGCACTTCCTCATCGACGCCGGCCAGGACGTGTGCGGTGGTCAGCCCCTGTGCTCCGCCTTCCAGGCTGTCCTTGATTGCCCGCTTCTTGGCCCGCTCCACGGTTCCGGCAATCATCGCCCCGGAGACCAGGTCGGACAGGTATACCTGGCGCACCTTGCCGTCGGCCAGGTGCATGTCGAACAGCAGGGTGGTCTCGTCCTGGGTGTAAAGGCGGTCCAGGGCGGCTTCGATCATGGCTTTGGCGGCGGCCTCGGGGCTGCCGGCTCGGGAAACCAGTTCCGGGTCCAACGGCAGGTCCGGCGTCAGGTACTTGGAGAAGATGTCGCGGGCCTGGCGCCGGGTCGGCCGGTCAATCCGGACCCGAACGTCCAGCCGACCGGGCCGCAGCACGGCCGGGTCAATCATGTCGGGACGGTTCGAAGCCCCGATGACCACTACGTTGTCCAACGACTCCACGCCGTCCATTTCGGCCAGCAACTGCGGCACGATCATGGTTTCCACATCCGATGAGACCCCGCTCCCGCGGGTGCGGAACAGCGCCTCAATCTCGTCGAAGAAGATCACCACCGGCACGTCCTGGCTGGCCAGTGCCCGCGCGCGGCCAAAGATCGCCCGGATCAGCCGTTCGGTCTCGCCGACATACTTGTTCAGCAGTTCCGGTCCCTTGATCGAAATGAAGTAGGTTTCCTGCTCCGCCTCCGGGCCGCCCAGGGAGGCGGCCACGGCCTTCGCGATCAGCGTCTTGCCGGTCCCCGGGGGCCCGTACAGCAGGATCCCGCGCGGGGGCCGAAGCCCAAAGGCCCGGTACTTCTCCGGGTACTGGAAGGGCAGCTCAATCGCGTCGCGCACCATTTCGATCTGCGCGTCCAGGCCCCCGATATCCGCGTAGGACACGTCGGGTTTTTCGGGCGTGAAAAGTTGCTCGATGTGTGAGCGGACCAGTCGTTCGTAAGCAAAACCTGAGCGCAGGTCGACCGCCAGCGTGTCTCCCGGCTTGACCCCGCCGTGGCGCAGCGTTCCTGCCAGGCGCAGCACGTGCTCCTGCCCGGTGTCGATCGACACCAGCACCCGGTCGGTGCCGTGGAGTTCCAGCACGGAGCCGAGCGAGCCGGTGCGGGGGAACTCGCCCGGGGCCACCGCCACCATCTGGTCGGAGATCCGGACCAGTTGGCCGGGGCTCAGATCGTCAAGTCGCAGGTTGGGGGCCGAAGTCACGCGCATCAGCCGGCCCGCGTGGTACACCTCCAACTCTTCTTTCTCGGGGAAAGCTTCAATAAAGGTGGCCCAGGTGGCGGGGGCGCGGTGGATCCGCTCCAGTTGCTCCTGCAGTCCTTCAATTTGGTCGCGAGCCACCACCAGCGCCTTCGACAGGCGGTGGTTCTTCTCTTCCAACCCGGCTACCGACAGGCGCAATTGACTGACGGTATCTGGAGTCATCTCACTCATACTTACCTTCCTAGCCACTGGTTTAGGCGGCCCTCCAGGTCGCGCTGAATCCGGCGGGTCTTTTTGGGGCTTTGCGAGCGCATCCCCAAGTCTTCGAGGCGCCAGTTGGTGACCCGGGCCCACTTGCCCGGCTGGTCCACCGCGGCCTTGGCCGGGCGCCGAGCCAACTGGTGCACGTGCTGGTCCTGGCCGAGTAGGCGCGCAGTCAGCAGGAAGCCGGTGTGGGCCACCATGCGGTGCTCGGGTCGAACCGCCAGGCCCTCCACGTGCCAGGGTCGAACGGTGCTCTCCCAGGATTGCGGTTCGGTAAAGGCCTCGGTGGCGCGCAGGTCGTCCGCCACCCGGGACAGCTGCGTCACGGTGGCCACGTAGCAGATCAGCACCCCTCCGGGCCGGAGGACCCGGCGCACCTGCTCCAGATAGGACCACGGGTCGAGCAAATCCAGCACCACCCGGTCCAGGCTGGCCGGTTCCAGACCGCCGGCCACCTCACCCACGTCCCCCACCTGCAGTTCCCAGGCCGGGTGACGCTGACCGAACCACAGGTCGACGTTGGCGGCGGCAATCTGGGCAAAATCTGGGCGCTGCTCCACGGACAGCAGGTGTCCCCCCTCGCCCACCGCCTGCAGCAAAGAGAGCGAAAGCGCTCCCGAGCCGACCCCGGCTTCCAGCACCCGGGCACCCGGGAAAATATCGCCCATCTGTACGATCTGGGCCGCGTCCTTGGGGTAGACGATGGCGGCCCCCCGCGGCATGGACAGCACGTAGTCGGACAGGAGCGGTCGGATCACCTGAAACGTCCGCCCCTCCTCGGTGGTCACCACCTGCGCATCGGGCCCGCCCAGGACATCGTCGTGGTTGAGGGCCCCGCGGGCAGACTGGAAACGCCCGCCGGGCACCAAAATAATGGTGTGCATCTTGCCTTTGGGGTCGGTGATCTGTACCCGGTCCCCCGGCTGCAACAACCCCCGACGTCGCGCCTGTCCCATGTTTTTACTCATCCGTTCCAGTCTATCCCCCGCGGGCCTTGGGTCCCGGGCCGGTCCGCGTGACGTTCGCGGCAGCTAGACTGGTGGATTATGAGAGCACCCGCCCTGTCGGCCAGTTCCAGCCGTGAGTATCTGCAGTGTCCGCTGAAGTTCCGCTACTCGGTGGTGGACCGCATTCCCCAGCCTCCCACCGCGGCCACCATCCGCGGAATCCTGGTCCACTCGGTCCTGGAACACCTCTACGGGTTGGCGGCGGCCGACCGCACCTGGGAGGCGGCCCTCGACCTGCTTCCCACCAGGTGGGAGCACCTCGAGCAGAAGGAGCCCGAATACTCGGAAGTGATCGAGTCGGTACCGGAGCTGCTGGCAGAGGCGCAAAAGCTGCTGCAGACCTACTTCACGCTGGAGAACCCTCACAATCTGGAACCCGAAGCACGCGAATCCTTCGTCGAGGCTCGGCTTCCCTCCGGGCTGATGCTTCGCGGCATTGTCGACCGGATTGATCGGGCGCCCGACGGCCGGCGCCGCGTGGTGGACTACAAGACGGGCAAGTCGCCCAGCCCTCGGTTCCTGGACGAATCCCTCTTCCAGATGCGCTTCTACGCGCTACTGCTGCGCGAAGTGGGCCGCGCCCCGAGTCGGATGCAGCTGCTCTACCTGAAGGACGGCCAAACCCTGACGCTGGATCCGAACCCGGAAGACGTCGACCGGTTTGAGGGTGAGCTGCTGGACCTTTGGCACCGAATTGCTGGTGACCTGGGTTCGGGCCAGTTCTCCCCGCGCAAAACCCCGCTCTGTGGCTGGTGCCCCTACCAGGCCCAGTGCCCCCTATTTGGCGGTCAGATCCCTCCGGCCGTTGAAGAGGACTTGGCCCGGGTCAGCCAAATCGGCCCGAGTAACTGAGCCAGGAAGTCCTCGGTTAGGTCCTCCAGCGAACCGAGCACTGTTAGGCGCGGATCGGTCGGAATCGGCGTGTGGTTGGGGACCGCGACCGCGTGAGCGCCCGAAGCTAGCGCGGCTTCCACCCCAATGGCGGAGTCCTCCACCACCACGCACTGCTCAATCGGCACCCCCAGGGTTCGGGCTGCCAGCAGGTACCCTTCCGGGTCCGGCTTGGCCCGGGTGACCATTTCTCCGGTGACCAAAGCATCCGGGTGGGCGTCGGGCAGAGCACGCAGGGCCGGCTCGGCCAGGACCCGATAGGAGGACGTCACCACCGCGGTCGCCAACCCGAGGCGCCGGGCCAGGACAAAGGCCGCGTCAGCCCCGGGCCGGGCCAGCGCCTCGCCAGCCGCCAACGCCTCCGCCATCCGGTCCAGCACCAGTTGGGCGATGGTCTCCACCGAGACGCTGGTCCCGGTGGCTTCCCGCAGGATCTGCGAGCCGGTCATCAGCCCGTTCCCGATCAGGCGCTGGTTCAAGGCCAGGCTCCACTCGCCGCCCAGCGACTCGACAATCTGCTGCTGCACCCGCTGCCACAGGGGCTCGGTCTCAACCAGGGTGCCGTCCAGGTCAAAGAGGAGCGCCACTACAGACCTCCGGCCGGAACCCAACCGACCAGCAGCGAGAGGGCAATCAGGGCGGCAAAAGCCAGCCGGTAAATGACGAAGGGGGTGAACGAGACGTGGCTGATCAACTTCAGGAACCAGACGATCACCAGGTAGCCGACCACGAAGGCCACCACGGTGGCGAAAATAGTCGGACCCACGTAGATGACGTCGCCGCCGGTCGCCACTTTGAACACTTTGTAGAAGCCCGAGATGAAGACCGCGGGCAGCGCCAACAGGAACGAGTAGCGGGCCGCCGCCACCCGGGAGTAGCCCATCAGACGCCCGGCGGTGATGGTGCCACCCGAGCGGGAAACGCCCGGGATCAGGGCGAGCGCCTGGGCAAACCCAAACAGGATGGCGTCGCGCCAGGACAGGTTGGTCAGCTCCTTCTTGGAGGAGCCCACCCGGTCAGCCCACCCCAGCAGCAGGCCAAAAGCAGCCAGCATCAGCACGGTGATCCACAGGTTTCGGAACGAGGTGTCGATCCAGTCTTCCAGCAGCAAGCCCAGGAAGCCGATCGGAATGGACCCGACGATGATCATCCAGCCCATCCGCACGTCTGGATCGGAGGTCGGCACCTGCCGGCGCAGCGAACCCCACCAGCGGGAGATGATCCGCACGATGTCTTTCCAAAAGTAGATCAGGACCGCTGTTTCGGTTCCAATCTGGGTAATTGCCGTGAAGGCAGCCCCCGGATCAGAGGATCCGATCAGTTCTCCGACGTAGCGCAGGTGCGCGGACGAAGAGATGGGGAGGAACTCTGTTAGGCCTTGTACCAGGCCGAAAATAAGGGCGTCGAGCCAATCCATGGGCCCCAGCCTATCGCGGGTCGGGTCCCACTCCGAGGGCGGGCACACCGGTTTGGGACAACTCTCACGCCCGCTAAGCTGTGATCATGGAACAACGTCTGCTGGGCGAACACGGCCTGATCCTGTCGAGCTTGGGGTTGGGAACCCGCACGTGGGGGCTGGACACGGACCCGCACGAAGCGGCGGAAATGCTAACCGTTTACCGCGATGCCGGCGGCTCGGTCCTCGAGGTGGAGGACGATCCGCGCTTTCCGGAGCCGGCTCAAACCGTGGGTGAACTCACCCGTCCGGGAGAGCTGCAGCTGATTCTGCGCTCCACCGGGCGCCTGCCGGCTCGCGGGTCGCTGCTGGATTCGCTGGATCGAACCCTGACGCACCTAGGAGCGGACCACGTGGATTTGTGGATCCCGATGGGCCCGCGCCGGGAGGCCCCCCTCGCGGAGCTGGTGGAGGCCGCCGAGGTGGCTTGGCGCTCCGGTCGAGCCCGCTACGTGGGCCTCGGGGGGCTGTCCTGGTGGGATGGCGGGGCGGCCACCACCATGGGCCCGTTCTTCTCCGCCTGGGCTGGACGCCTATCGATCCTGGAACCCGCTCTCAGTCAGGCGCGGGCGGTTCGCGACGCCGGGCTCGGCCTGATCGCGGGGGCTCCGTTGGCCGGAGGAATGCTGACCGGCAAGTACCGCCACTCCACCCCGCCCGACGCGCGGGCCACCTCACCCAGGTTCAAAGCCGAGTTGGCTCCGTACGAGGAGGCCGGCCCCCGGGCGGTGATCGAGGCCACCTGCCGGGCGGCTGAGGGATTGGAGCGTTCCCCCGCCCAGGTGGCGCTCGCGTGGGCGCGCGACGAGGCGGGGGTGACCAGTGCGATCATCGGCCCGCGCGGGGTGCGCCAGCTGGAACACCTGCTCCAAATTGACGGCTGGCGCCTTCCCCGCGCCCTCCGGGACGTCCTGACCGAAGTGGCCCTTCGGCCCAACTAGGTTTCTAGACCAGGCCGCGGCGACGCAGGACCGACTGGGCGGAAGCATCCTTCCCGGTGACCGCTCGGAAAGAATCCAGGGGTGGGCGCGAGTTCCCGCGCGAAAGCAATTCGCGGCGCAACTTCTCTCCTGCCTCCCGGGTCAGTCCCCCGTTTGGCTGGGCGCGGAACCACTCTTCCACCTCGGCCGCCAACGTTTCCGCCCACATGTAGGCGTAGTAGCCGGCGTCGTACCCACCGGCAAAGGTGTGGGCAAAATAGGTGGAGCGGTAGCGCGGCGGCACCAGGTCGTGCCAGAGGTCCAGGCGCTCCAGAGCCTCCACCTCAAAGGTAGGAACCTGGTCGGCTTCGGTCGGCAGCGTCCCCTCCCGGTGCCAGGCCTGATCAATCAGTGCGGCCTCCACGTACTCGAGGGTGGCGAACCCCTGACCAAAGCTCTTGGAGCCAACCACGGCCGCCAGCAGGTCGGCCGGGAGCGGCTCCCCGGTCTGGTAGTGGCGGGCGTAGCGGGACAGCACCTCGGGGTGGAACGCCCACATTTCGTTCAGCTGCGACGGCAATTCCACGAAGTCGCGGGGAACGTTGGTCCCGGCACTATCGCGGTACTTGGTGTCGGAGAAAAACCCGTGGAGCGCATGCCCAAACTCGTGGAACAGAGTTTCCACATCATCCCAGGTCAGCAGCAGCGGCTGACCGGGAGCCGGCTTGGTGAAGTTCGCGTCGTTAGTGATGATTGGGAGCTGGCCGGAGGCGGGGTGGGCCTCCTGCAGTTCGCTCATCCACGCGCCCCCAGACTTGCCGGGCCTGGTGAAGTAGTCCCCCAGGAACAGCCCCAGCGCGGTGCCGTCTTCCTCTTTCACCTCCCAGACCCGCACGTCCTCATGCCAGCCGCGCAGGTCGGGACGCTCGGTCAGGGTGATGCCATACAGGCGGTTGGCCGCGTAGAAGACCCCGTCGGTCAGGATCCGGTTCAGCTCCAGGTAGGGGCGCAACGATTCGGCGTCAAACCCCAGCTCCTGGGCCCGCAGCTGGTTCTCGTAGAACGGCCAGTCGGCCGCCTCCAGGTCGGGGCACAGCTGGCGCAGCTTCTGCGCGTCTTCGTCCACCCGGGCGCGAGCGGCCCGCCCCACCTCGACCAGCAGGTCCTGAGCCGCATCGGGGCCGGGAATAGTTTCCCCCTGCATCACGACGGTGGCGTGGTCGGGGAAACCCAGCAGGTGGGCCCGTTCGGAGCGCAGCTGAGTTAACTCGACAATCAGCGCGCGCGTGTCGGTGGCTCCCGTCCGCCCGCGAGTGACCGACACTTCCAGCAGGGCCCGGCGCACCCGCGGCTCCTCCAGGACCGACTGGTCCAACTGGGTGGAGAAGTTTCGACAGCGAATGAACCAGTCGTGGTCGCGCCGATAGCCGGCGCGGGTCGCCTCGTCGAGGCCAGCCAACTCCGCCTCGTCGGTAACCGACAGCCCGGTTTCCTCCAGCTGCTTGGAGATCCGCTGGTCCACCTCGGTTTCCAACTCGGCAATGCGCACGTTCAGCCGCCGCAGCTGCTCCTTGTCCGGGCAGGCAATCCCGTGCTGCTCGAACGCGCGGATCTGCTCGGCGATTTCCCACTGGGTTTGCGGGTCGGGGTCGCTCAGCTCCAAGAACCGGCGGTAGAGACGCTCATCCAGCAGGTAGGTGTTGGAGTGCTCGGTCAGCAGGGGCACCAGTTTTTCCTGCAGGCGATCCAGCTCATCCCCGCCAATGGAGGAAGCCAGGGTCCAGAAAATAGCGCCGGCCCGGTCCAGGCGAGCTCCCGACTCGTCGAGGGCCACCAGGGTGTTGGCGACGGTGGGAGCCTCGGGGTTGGTGGCCACCTCCTCCCACTGGGCTCGCTGTTCTTCCATTCCGGCAAGAATGTCGGCTTCAATCTGGTCCAGGGTGAGGGTGGAAAAGTCAGGTAGTAAGTTGGTCATCCACCCAGGCTAATACCTTTCCCACCGGTTCGTGGATCACCACCTCGGCGGAAATCGGGACCGGTTCCAAGTTCACCACCGCCAGCGGGGTCCCCGGCGGAATCAGGCCGGCGGCCGGGTAGACGTTCAGCGAGGTGCCGGCCACCAGGATCAGATCCGCCGCGGCCAGAGCGGCTGCCGCTCCCCGCAGGGCTGCGGCGGGCAGGGCCTCCTCGTAGAGCACGATGTCCGGCTTCAGCAACCCGCCGCACTCGCACCGGATTGGGCCGGTCGGGCGCGAGCGGCCGCAGTCGAGGCAGTGGGAGGTGGCCAGCGTCCCGTGCAGTTCCCACACGGGGTCCGATCCGGCTGCCTGGTGGAGGCCGTCGATGTTCTGGGTGACAATCTCGGTCCCCCACTTGGCCAGCACCCGGTGTGCCCGGTTGGGCTCGACCCCCGGCGTCAGGAGGAACTCGTGCAGGTAGCGGTAAAAGGTCTCCGGATGGGCAGCGAAAAAGGAGGCGGAGAGGATCTGTTCGGGACTGACCCCAAACCGGGCCCGCGTTTGCTGGCGAGCCTCAGCTGAGCGGAAATCCGGCAGGCCGGACTCGGTCGACACCCCGGCCCCACCAAAAAACACCGGTTGCCGAGCGTCGCGGATCAGGTCTACGAGGCGTTCGGCCGACGAGTTGGACACGGGTTACGGCAGATCCTGGTGGGTGGCAACCGCCATTCGGTTCCAGACGTTGATCACGCTAATGGCCATGATCAGCCAAACCAGCTCTTCCTCGCTAAAGTGCGCGGCCGCCTCGTCCCAGACCGGATCGGGCACGCCCGCGCGGCCAATTCGGGTGATCGCCTCGGTGAGCGCGAGCGCGGCCCGTTCAGCCTCGGTGAAGAACTGGGGAGCCTCGTGCCAGGCGGCCACAATGTCGAGGCGGCGCTGGTCCTCTCCCAGTTCGCGCGCTTCCCGCAGGTGCATATCCAAGCAGTAGGCGCAGCCGTTTAGCTGGGAGGCACGGATCTTGACCAGTTCGTACAGGCGCCGATCCAAGCCGCTGCTTTGCACGTATCGTTCGAGGGCCAGTACCGCCCGGTAGGCCTTCGGATCAGTCGCATTAATATCTAGTCTGGACATGAAAAACCCCTTCCGGTCGCTTTTCAGGCTACGCCCGGAAGGGGAAGGTCGCTAGACCTTTTTGTTGGCGGTGGCGATGGCAAGGACCAGGAACACCAGGCCCGCCACCCCGAAGAGCCCCACCGCAATGAATTGGGGAGTCCACCCCAGGGGCAGGGACATGAGGATCATGCCCAAGCCAACCATGATCAGAATGGAGGCCCAGACCAGGAGCCCAACCCGAACGGGCGGGCGTCCTGGTGCCGGAGCCGGCGCACCTGCTGGGCCACCAGTTCCACCGGGGCCGGCGGGGTTGAACGGACCGGCAGGCTGGGCTGGCTGGGCCGGTTTAGCTGGCTCGGCTGGATCGGCTGGCTGAACTGGCTGGGCCAGGTTGAGTGTGGGTTCGGGAGCGAGCTCGGGGGCGGGAGGCTCCGGTGCTGGTTCATGCGCAGTCTCCTTCGGCTGGCTGAGGGTGGCCCGCAGATCGGCAAAGAGGGCCTCGGTTTCGTCCGGTAGTTTCTGTTCGGTCATTTCGGTTCACCTGTTCGGGTTAGGCGCCAGATTGCGCGGTCTCAAAGCCGTCAATGTGCAGCCCGGATCGAGCCGCCGGGTCGGTCGGCAAGAAGATAATGTTTAGGTCTGAGTCGTTCAGGGTTAGGCTCAGGTTCAACTCCTGACGGAACTCCTGGTTGGGGAACTCGGCCGGGACAAACCCGTCCTTAGCCCATTTCTCCAGGGCCCGTTCCGACACCTGGGTCCGGTGGGCATCCACCTCGATCTCAGAGTCAAACTGGTCCAGCATGCTGATCGACGGCAGCTGATCCTCGGTCACCAGGATGGTGATATCAGAGTTGACGGCCTCCAGGTCTAAGGCGGGGTTCTGGTCGGCCGGAGTGCCGGTCAAATCCCAAACCACCTCGGAATCGACCGCGCTCACCCGGGTCTGCGTGTGGTCCAGCCAGCGGTGGGTTGAGACCAGGGCCGAGTCGTCCGCGCTCTGTTCACCCGGGCCGGTCTCACCACCACCGCTCAGGTGCCACTCTCCCGGACCGCCGTGGCCAAACTCCTCCGCGAAGGGGACCACGTCCATCTGATACTCGACGTGACGATCACTGATCACGGCTCCGAATCCCAGTCCGGCCAGGGTGGCCGGCAGCAGCAGGACCGCACCGACAATAGAGAAGATCAGGAACCAGCCGCCGCGCTTGCCTCGCAGGGCAGCTCCCGCCAAGAACGCGCCGGTTACGGCCACCACCGCCCCGATGGACGCCAGGACGACCCCCATCGGATTGCTGGTTGCGTAAAGAAGGCTGATCCCAACCGCGGAAATCACCAACACCAGGCCGAGGCCAATGAAGGCAGCCGTGTTGGACAGGGCCGGTGCTTGGGGGCGCGGAGCCGGGTAGTAGTACTTCGGTTGATTCCAGTTGCCCTGCGGCCCAGGCGCGCCCGGCGGTGGCGGGGGCACCGACCCGGGCTGCCCGGGATAAGTTCCGGCGGCAGCCGGGTTCGGCTGGGGACGCTGCGGCTCGGAAGCCGGCGTCGGTGGGACAGAGTTGGTCATGGGTTGGGACCTTTCTGGCGAGTGGGACGATCTGGTCCCAGATGAGGCCATGAAGACAATGAAGATCAGGGCGGCCCCGATCAGAACGACCCAGGCGAACGGCCCGGGCAACCAAATCCAGCTGGCCGGCATGGTCGCCAAACCCAGGATGATGGCGGCGCCCGCCCCCACCTGCTGGCCGGTGAAGTCACCGTGAACCAGCTGTTGGGCCTGAATGGGGCCGCGAGGGCCGTCCGGCATCAACAGCCAGGCAATCCCGTACAGGACCAACGGGAACCAAAGCAGGAGGGTCAGGACAATGGCCAGACCGCGAACGAGGCGGACATCCCACCCCAGTCGATAGGCCAGGCCGGAACACACGCCGCCCACCCAGCGAGGCTGGGCGCGGAACCAGTCGCTCCCCCGCAGGGAGTTGAAGAAGTTGTCAGTCGCGTTTGACGGGACAGGGTTTTCGCTCATGCCTCCATCCTGCCGGTTCGCTCGGCCCACAGATATGGGGTACCACCCTGACTGGTCCCTGATTTTCACCTCGGGGGCTCGGGGGGAGGGCCCCGATCTGCCACAATGGAAGCTATGAACCGACCTCCCCTCCTGCGAGCCAAGCGCCACAGCCCGGTCCGACCTCGGCCCGTCCTGGCCGGCGTCTGCTCCGGGGTGGCCTACCACCTGGGCTGGTCGGTCGGCACGGTCCGACTCCTCGCCTTCGTCTCCTCCCTGATGATGGGCGGGGGCATCCTGCTGTACCTGTGGCTGTGGGCTACGGTTCCGCGCGAGGGGGCGCCCACCTATCCCCCGGTGAACCCGTGGGAACTACCCGACGCTCCCGCCGCCACCCTCCGCCAGCCCCTGCCCAACCCCACCTCGTCCACCCTCAACCCATCGGTCCCGGTGGCCTCCACCCAGCTGTTCATGGTCGGCATCGGCATTCTGGGGTTGAGCATGTTCCTGTGGCTGGCGCCGAACATCCTGGGGATCTCGTGGCTGGTCCTGGTGTGGGCGCTGGTGATCCTGGGCGGCGTGGCCCTGGTTTGGTTCCAGGCGTTGCGGATCAACAGCAGCCCCAAATGGCAGACCACCGGCTTTGTTCTGCTGGGGGTCCTGCTGATTGTGTTTGGATTGGTTCGCCTGATGGTGGACCTGAACATTGTCCCCAAGCTCGATTTTGGAGTGCTGCTTGGCTTGGCGGTGGCAGCGGTGATCCTGGTGGCGCTCATTCCCCTTGGAATCAAGGTGGTTGACGACCTGACCGCGGCGAAAACCAGCGAGGTGCGCGAGGCGGAGCGGGCCGAGATTGCCGCCCACCTGCACGATTCGGTCCTCCAAACTCTGACGCTGATTCGGGCCGGTGCCGACGACCCGGTCCGGGTCCGCTCGCTGGCTTTGACGCAGGAGCGGGAACTGCGCGCCTGGCTCTACACCGGCCAGGCTGAACCGGAAGAATCGGTCGCACAGGCCCTGAAGAACCAGGCCAGCGAAGTGGAGGCCACCTACGGGATTGCGATCGAGGTGGTCACGGTGGGCGACGCGGTGCCCTCCCCGGCCGAGTTGGCGGCGGTAGCGGCGGCTGGAGAAGCGATGACCAACGCGGCTCGCCACGGCCAACCTCCCATCTCGGTTTTCCAGGAGGTGCGCCCGAAAGTTCTGGAAATCTTCGTCAAGGATGCGGGCGACGGCTTTGACCCGGAGGCGATCCCAGAGGACCGGCACGGCTACCGCCACTCAATTCTGGGTCGAGTGGAGCGGGTGGGCGGCTCCGTCACGATCCGCCAGCGGGCCGGAACCGAAGTTGGAATTGTGGTCCCACGGACCACGGCAGAAGGGATTAAACGATGACGATTCGCCTCCTGGTGATCGATGACCACCCCCTCGTCCGCTCCGGGGTTCGGGCCGAGCTGGAAGGGGTGGAGGATTTCGAGGTGGTTGGGGAGGCCGGCGACGTCCCCTCGGCCATTGAGGCGTGCCACGCACTGGTGCCCGACGTGGCTCTTCTGGATGTCCATCTTCCCGGCGGGGCCGGAGGGGGCGGACCCGAGGTGGCCCGGGCCTGCACCGACCTGCCCCAAACCAAGTTCTTGGCCCTGTCGGTGTCCGACTCACCCACCGACGTCGTCTCGGTGATCAGGGCGGGGGCCCGCGGCTACGTCACGAAGTCGATTGGGAGCGGCGAGCTGGCCGACGCGATCCGACGGGTGGCCGGGGGTGACGCAGCCTTCTCCCCTCGCCTGGCCGGCTTTGTCCTCGACGCGTTCGGCACCGAGCAGGTGACCGACCGGGAGGACGAACTGGACCTGCTCACCACTCGGGAGCAGGAGGTGATGCGGCTAATCGCGCGCGGGTACACCTATAAAGAGGTAGCCAACGAGCTGTTCCTGTCCGTGAAGACCATTGAGACGCACGTGTCCGCGGTGCTGCGCAAACTCCAGTTCTCCAACCGGCACGAGTTGGCCCGGTGGGCGGCTCAACGCAATATTGTCTAGTCCCCGACTATCAGGTTGTGGGAGCGCCAACCCAGGTACTTCTGTCCGAGGTTGACCATGGTGGCGAACCGGTTTCGGTTTCCCAGGAGCTGGGCAATGTGAATCCCAACCCAGATCAGCCAGGCGGGCAGGCCCCGCAGGCTGGGCAGGCCCGTGATCTGCGCAATGGCGGAGGCTCGGCCAATTGTGGCCATCGTTCCCTTGTCGACGTAGTGGAATGCGGCGGGTTCGGTCTGTCCAGCTACCGCTGCCCGAATCATGCGGGCCACATACTTGCCCCCCTGCAGGGCCGGTTGCGCCTGCTGCGGGAGCGGACTGTCTTCGGTCCAGGCCGCATCCCCGATGGCGAAGATATCCCGGTGCCCGAGTGCCCGCAGGTGCTGATCGGTCTGGATTCGGCCCCCTCGTCCCTGGGTCAGGCCCCAGTCGGCCACCTGCGGGTGCGCGCTCACTCCCGAAGCCCAGATCACCAGGTTGGCGGGCAGGAACTCTGTTTCGGTTTCGTGGTCCAGCAGGACCCCGTCGGCGCGCACCTCCTTCACGGCGGTGTTTAGGCGCAGATCCACCCCGCGTTTGGTCAGCTGGTTGGCCGCGTACCGGCGCAGCTTCGGCTGGAAGGGTGCCAGCACGTGCGGGGCCATCTCCACCAGGGTGATGTGGACCCGGTTCGGATCCAGTTCCGGGTAGACCACCGGCAGATCCAGGTTCCGCATCTCGGCCAGGGCTCCCGCGGTCTCCACTCCGGTGGCCCCACCCCCGACCACGACGATCCGCAGGTCGTCCGGGTGGGTGGCCGCCCATTCCATTTCCCCGAAGAGGCGGTCGCGGATGCGAAGGGCCTGGGCGCGCTGGTAGAGCGGGATCGCGTGTTTTTCCGCTCCGGGGATCCCGAAGAAGTTGGCGCTCACCCCGAGGGCCAACACCAGATAGTCGTAAGTTAGCTCGGTCCCGTCGGAGAGGGAGACCACCTTGGCCTCGGGGTTCAGCCCGGTCATGGCCGCCCGCCGGAAATGGACGTTGGGCTGCTTGGCTCGCACCGAGCGCAAAAACCAGGTAATATCCCCCGGATTTAGCGCCGCGGTTGCCACCTGGTAGAGGAGGGGTTGGAAGACGTTGGCAGCGTGGTCATCGACCAGTGTGATGTCGACCGGTGCCCGGCGCAAACCGCGCACTGCCGCCAAACCGCCAAATCCGCCGCCAATAATTACCACGTGTGGTCGCTGAGTGCTCATGCTTCCACGGTACCGCCCCCGAATGAATTAGGGAACGGTGAGCTTGGCTAAACATGCACCTCGGAGCCGACGATAATCGTGCGCTCTGGGGGCAGGTGGAAGACGTTGGTCCGGTTGGCTGAGGTCTTCTCCAGCCGTCTGAACAGCTGACGCTGCCACCGGGGCCAGGTCGCCTTGTCGTCCTCTTCGGCCGGCTCGATCCGGAACACTGAGAGCACATAGGTGGCCTGCTCCGGATCAAACTCCAATTCGCAAGACTTGTTGACCGCCAGGCGCAGGGCCGCGGGCACATCCTGGGGGTCCTTGAACCCGACGCGGTAGAGGACGTGGACGATCCCGTCGTCCTCCCAGCCGAGGTTGTCGATCACCACCCGGCGATCCTCGGGCACGGTGGGGACCCCAACGTTCTTAATGGTCAGGATGACCACGTGTTCGGGCAGGACGTGGGTGAAGTTAGCGGAGGCACGCAGCGCCAGCGGAGTCGTGGTCAGGTCCCCGTGGGGGTAGACCGCAATCCCCGGGACCCGTTTGATGTCGCGAGCCCGGAGCGAGTCGATGAACTGCTGCAGCGGGCCCTCCAGCGCGCGGCGCCGCCCAAACATGATCCGGGAGCCGCGATACCAGGTGAACATGATGGTGGCGATCACGGCTGAAATACTCAACGGCAGCCACCCGCCCGAGATGATCTTCGGAACATTTGCCAGGAACAGGGTCAGCTCCAGCACCCCGGAGAAGACCACCATGATCGCGATCTTCCACCACTTCCAGTGCCAAACGAAGTGAGCGAAAACCAGGAATAGGGTCAGCTCCAGCAGCAGGGTTCCGGTCACGGCCAGACCGTAGGCGGAGGCCAGTCGCTCTGAGGAGCCGAACTGCGCCACCAGGATCACCACCCCGAGGAACAGGATCATGTTGACCACAGGCAGGTAGATTTGCCCTCCCTGGACCGGCGAGGTTTGAACCACCTTCAGCCGCGGCAGGAAGGAGGCTCGGATCGCCTGACGCACAATTGAGAACGCACCGGCAATGACCGCTTGCGAGGCGATCACGGTGGCCACGGTGGCCAAAATTACCAGCGGAATCAGTGCCCACTGGGGGGCGAGGGAAAAGAGTGGACTGGCCAGAGCCTCCGGCTTTTCCAGCAGGAGGGCGCCCTGGCCCAGGTAGTTCAGCAGCAGAGCCGGGAACGCCAGCAGCATCCAGGCCAGGAAGATGGGCTTGCGGCCAAAATGGCCCAGGTCAGCGTAAAGAGCTTCCGCTCCGGTGACCGCAAGGACGGAGGCACCGAGGGCCAGGAACGCCCCCCACGGGTGGTGGATGACGAACCCGATCGCGTAGGTGGGGCTCAGCGCCAACAGCACTTCCGGGTGGCGGGCAATCCAGGGAAGTCCGAGCGCCGCCAAGGTCACGAACCAGAGTGTCATCACCGGACCGAAGGCGCGGCCAATATGACCCGTCCCCTTGTGCTGGAAGGCAAACAGCAGGGTGAGAACCACCAGCGAAACGGGAACAACCCACTGCTGCAGGGAACTGTTGATCACCGTCAGCCCCTCGGCTGCGGACAGCACCGAGATGGCGGGGGTAATCAGCGAGTCGCCCAGGAACAGCGAGGCCCCAATCACCGAGATCACGATCACCGCGAAGGTCAGTCTGGGGCGGTGGCGGACCCGGCGTCGAATCAGCGAAGCCAGGGATAGGATCCCCCCTTCACCCTGGTTGTCGGCCCGGAGGATCACCCCGACGTAAGTAAAGGTCACGACCAGGACCAAACACCAGGCAATCATGGAGATCACCCCGAGCAGTTCCGTCTCGTTGTAGGACTGTCCCCCGGTGACGGTCAATACCGCCTTCAACGTGTAGAGGGGGCTGGTGCCGATATCACCGAACACCACACCAATAGCACCGATCATGAGCGGGAAAACCACCCGCGCGGAAGGATTACTTCCGGCTGTCTGTTCATGCACGAACGCAATCATGCCACTACCGGTCGAGGTCGTAAAGCGGTGCAATGTTGACAAAGTAGACACATTGGAGCGGTAGGGTGAGGGCATGGAAAAAAGAATCATGGGGCGAGGCGGTTTTCCCGCCTCGGTGATCGGACTGGGAACCTGGCAACTAGGCGCAGATTGGGGCCATGTTGAGGAAACTGACGCCCTCCGGGTGCTCGATGCCGCCGCGGAAGCTGGCGTGACGTTCTTTGATACCGCCGACGTCTACGGGGACGGTAGAAGCGAAACGCTCATTGGTAGCTGGCTGAAGAACAACCCTGGACTTCGGGTCCACGTCGCCACTAAGATGGGCCGACGCGTCGACCAAGTGGCGGAAAACTACACCGAAGCCAACTTCCGAACCTGGTTGGACCGGTCCAGAAAGAACCTGCAGCAGGACACGCTGGAACTGGTGCAGCTACACTGCCCGCCCGACGCAGTCTTCACTTCTGATCGGGTGTTCGACGCCCTCGACCAACTGGTGGAAGAAGAGGTGATCGCCCGTTACGGGGTGAGCGTTGAGACCACGGCGCAGGCGCTGAAGGCACTGGAGCGGACCCACCTGAGTTCAATTCAGATCATCCTGAATGCTTTCCGCCTGAAGCCGCTGGACGAGGTCCTGCCCCGGGCCCAGGAGCTCGGCGTGGGAATCATCGCCCGGGTTCCACTCGCCTCGGGCCTACTGTCGGGCAAGTACGACCTGGACACGCAATTCGCCGAGAATGACCACCGCAACTTCAACCGTCGCGGGGAAGCCTTTGACGTGGGTGAGACGTTCTCCGGGGTTGATTTCGAGACCGGTGTACGCGCTGCGAAAGAGTTCACCCAACTGGTGGAGGAGTTCGGCCCGGAGGAAGCCAACCCCGCTCAAGTGGCCCTAGCCTGGGTGGCTGCCCAACCGGTGACCACGGTCATCCCGGGGGCGCGCCGGCCAGGCCAGGCCCGGGACAACGCCGCGGCCGCGGACCTCAAGTTGAACCCGGTTCTGCTCGACCGGATTCGCGAGCTGTACGACCGCTACTTCCGCGCCCAGATCCACCACCGCTGGTAGGCTCTCGCCGTGAATTTGGGCCCCGGGTTCCAGGCGGAACACCGGGGCCCAAACCTTGTGGGTCGCGCTAGCTATTCTGTTCGGTCTTCACCAACTCGCCCGTCTGGGCGTCCAAAGTGACGTCCTGCTTCACGCCGGCCCCGTCAATCAGGTCGATCTCCCAGACCACTTTCCCACCGTCCGAGTCCAGCCCAATTTCTTCGACCGAGGCCCCGGGGAACTCCTGCTCCAGGCGATCCAGGGCGCCCGCCAAGTCCAACTCGGCTCCGGCCAGGCGCTCCAGGTGCTCGGACCGATCCGAGTCGCTTTCCTGCTGGGCATTCGCCTCGGAAACCACGCTCTCACCGTCGATGGAAACCATCACCTGGTAGCTGGTGCCATCCGGGCCGATGACCTTAACCTCCCACTGGTTCAGGTCCCGCTCTAAATCCACTCCGGCCGCTTTGGACCCGGGCACCTGCCCCTCAGCCACCCGCGCGGCCGACAGTAGCTGCTCCCGGGTGGTGGTCGCAGCGCCGGTCCCGGACTGTTCCCCGCTGCTCATCTGGTCGGACTGCTGATCCATGGTGGGTGCCGCCGACTGGGCGGACATGTCCGACTCCTCGCTGGGAGTGGTGGAGCTGGTGCAGCCGGCCAATCCCAAGGCCCCGGTCATCACCAGGGCTCCGCTGGCAGCCAGTAAACGTATGCTCTTCGGCATCTAGTTCAACCTCCTTTGATTAGGTGTTGCACTTCCACCATAGGAGGAGCCAGGAGACCGGCCAAGACGCTCAAGGGATTTCTCAGGCAAATGCCAGCGCGCGTCTAGGGCAAAAATCGGCCCCCGATCCTCCTGTGTAAAGGGAGATCGGGGGCCGACCGGTGGCCGTTTCGCCACTTCCATTCTGTGCGCGGAGGGGGACTTGAACCCCCACCCTCTAATACGAGGACTAGCACCTCAAGCTAGCGCGTCTGCCTATTCCGCCACCCGCGCAGAACTGGTTTTTGAGCCGGTACAACCGTAGCATGCGCCCGCCAGCGCGTGCCAACTCGGTAACGGCGCCGGCTCGGTGATCGTAATCACGGTAGCGGATGGTCGCCAGAACGGCTCCGATTGTCATTTGCCCGGGGGTCCCCCTACGGTTAAGCCATGCCTTCCAGCAAGATTATTGTCGACTTCTGGCTCGACCTGGCTTCGGTCGATTGCTACCTGGCCCTGAACTCGTTTCGCCAGGCTCTGGCTCGCTTGCCGGAGCGCGACCGATTCACCCTGGCCCTCCATCCGTTCCTCACGCAGCACACCGGCACCACCACTGTGGGCGAGGAGGTGGCCACCCGGACTCCCGGGCCCGATCGCCTCGACCGCGAATCGGCCGAGGCCGCGGCGCGGGCAGCCGGGATCACACTCGACTGGGACGCAGAGTTGCCCACGCAGACGACCGAGGCTCACCGGCTGCTGCTGTGGGCCCAGCAATCCGAGGCCGAGGTTTCCGGCGGGAGCGCCGAGTCACTGTCGGTTCGCCTGGCCGAGGCCCTGCTTCGATCGGCCTTCGAGCTGGGGGCTAACTTGGCCTCCCCCGAACTGCTGATTGGGGTGGCACAGGACTTCAACCTTCCCGGAGCCGAGGTTGCCCGGGCCCTGACCGACGAGGTTTTGGCCGCTGAAGTTGAGGAAGCCAACCAACTGGCCCTCTACCTCGGGGTGCAGCAGACCCCAGTCCTGCTCTTCGACGACACCTTTGTCGTTCAGGGTTATCAAACCCCAGAGGCTTTCACCAATATTTTGCGAACGGTTGTCCAGCAGGCTGAGGCCGCGGAAGGAAATACGAATGACTGAGACCGCCCGAACTTTTGCCTCCGGCTCCGGAACGCTGCTGGCCCGGCCGGCCGAGAAGGGCACCTGGATCGTTTCGTGGTCGAACCCGGGGCCCGATTTGGTCCAGCTGATTGAGGGCCTTTTTTCCGAGTTGGAGGCGGAGCGGCTTGTTCACCTCGGGGCGGAGGGAGACTACGCGGATCTGCGGGTGGCCCGACAGGCCGGCTTCGTGGCAGAAGGAATTGAACGGACCGTGGAACAGGGTCAGCCAACCACCTGGTGGCGTTCGGCGCGGCTGCGGACGGATCGGGACGGCGCCCTGGCAACGGTGATCGACGGTTCCAGGCCCGCCCACCTTGTCGGGGAGTTTCATCAGGTCTACGATTTGCCGAATCTGGTCGGAACCGGATTCACCCCAACCGTAGATTTTGATCGACTTGATCTTCGGATGAGTTTGATAAAAGAAGAATTTGCTGAACTTTGCGGAGCAGTTTACGGGGATGCCGCTGAAGAAACACTTTTGCGAATTTTCCCACAACTTCCAGACGATCGTCTGAGGGATGTGGTGGAGGCGGCCGACGCTCTGGGTGACCTGACCTACGTTATTTACGGAATGGCGCTGGAGGCGGGAATCGACCTGGACCGCGTTGTGGCTGAGGTTCACCGGTCCAACCTGTCCAAGCTGATGCCCGACGGAACGGTCAAGCGGAGAGAGGACGGGAAAGTGCTGAAGGGCCCAGATTTCTCCGCCCCCGACATTGCCGGGGTCCTGGGCCGGTAGCTCGGTGGGCGAAAGGTAGAGGCCCACCCCAGTTCAAGCTAAAGTAGGTGTATGTCACAAGATGCGCGGGATGCCCTGAACCTACTTATCGCTGCCCTGGAGCAGCATTTTGACGTGGTCCAGATGGAGGATTTGGCCTCCGACGAGGCGCTGGAGACGGCCGAGCAACGCCTGCAGGACGCGTTCTTTACCTATGACGACCTGCTCTACACCACCTTCGGTGGGGAGCTACCTTTCGACCTGATCGACGACGAGGACGATGAGGATGAAGACGAGGACGATGACGACTCGGATGACGACGTCGAGTTCGTGATTTTCGAGGACGAGGACGAGGAGCACGACAGCGCCTAGCCGCCCGATCAGCCCAGACGTTTTTTGCCCCGGCTATCCGGCGGGGCCCTTTGTCCCTTATCGGCGCAAACATAGGTCGATTTTTTCACTCAGATGTGTGAAAGAAGTGGACGTCGTTTCCCCGCTCGCGCTTGGCAGCGTAGGCTAGTCATATCTACTCGGAAGGAACTTGGACGTGGCTAAAGTTGTAGTTATTGGCGGTGGTTATGGCGGAATCACAGTGGCTAAAGGCCTGGACTCTGTCGCCGACGTGGTCCTGATCGAGCAGCGAGATCAGTTTGTCCATCACGCAGCTGCCCTTCGCGCCGCAGTCGACGATGTCTGGGGAAACGCGATCTTCATGCCGTACTCCTACCTGATGCAACGGGGCCAGGTGGTGCACGGAACCGTGTCGCGCGTCGAGGGGACGACCGTGCACGTGTTCGGCCAAGAACCGATCGAAGCTGACTACGTCGTCCTGGCCACCGGCTCCAACTATGCCTTCCCGGCCAAACACACGGACGGCTCGAACAAGGTTGCCAAAGCCCGGATTGAGCAGTTGCACGAAAGCTTGCAGCACGCTGATTCTGCCCTGCTGCTCGGGGCCGGCACGGTCGGACTGGAGCTGGCGGGAGAGCTGGCCCACGCCTACCCGCACATGCACATTGAGATCGTCGAAAAAGAGGGCGAGATTCTGCCCAACCCCGGCTACACTGCCGAGTTTAGGCACGAGATTGAGGAGCAGATCGCCAAGCTGGACGTCAAGGTTCACCTTAACACTCGCCTGGCTGTCCGCCCGCCGACCGCGGTTGGGGAACTGGGGCACTTCGAGGTGACCACCACCAGCGGAGACTCGATCGAAGCCGATATTTGGTTCCAGTGCTACGGCTCGACCACGGCCACCGGTTACCTGGCCGGGACCGAGTATCAGGATCTGTTGACCCGCGACGGCACCATTCAGGTCGAGCCCACCCTGCAGGTGGTCGGCCACCCCCACGTCTACGCGGTTGGCGACATCACCAACATCGACGACTCCAAGCGGGCCGACGTGGCCCGCCAGCAGGCACGAGTGGCAATTGCCAACATCGCCAACCAGATTGACGGCGGCACGCCGGATGTCATGTACGAGTCCAGCAAGGAATGGGTGGTAGTTCCGCTCGGCCCGAACGGCGGTGCCTCCCAACTGCTCGACTCCCACGGACGGACCCGAATTGTCGGGGCGGAACAGACCGCGGAAATCAAGGGTGCCGACCTGATGGTGTCGGTCATCCGTTCCCAGCTGAACCTGCCCTAGGGCAAAGGGCAAAGTAAAGCCGGGCGGGGGTTTCCCCCGCCCGGCTTGCTCGTTTTAGGTGCGGTCCCCTACCCCTTGACCGCGCCGGAGACCAGCCCGGAGGTCATCCGTCCCTGAACCAGGACGAAGAAGATGATGACCGGGATCGCCACCAGGGTCGAAGCTGCCATCACCTGACCCCAGTCGGTCTGGCGTGAGGCCGAGGCGGTCAGGAAGCTGCGGAGCCACAGCGGCAGGGTGGCCATCGACTCGGACTGCATGATGACCAGGGCCACGGTGAACTCGTTCCAGGCCTGCAGGAAGGCGTAGACGCCAGAGGCCACCAAACCCGGGGCCAGCAGCGGGAACGTGATCCGCAGGAAGGCCTGGGTCCGGGTGAGTCCATCCACCATCGCGGCTTCTTCCAGGTCCGCCGGGACTCCGGCCACGAACCCGCGCAGCATCCAGATGGTGAAGGGCACAACGGCCGCGGTGTAAATGATCGACAGACCCAGAATGGAGTTCAGGCCGATGACCGGGGAGACACTTTCCCCCAGTCCTTTCAGCAAGCGGTACTGGGCGATGAACATGCCCTCGGCGGGAAGCATCTGCACCAGCAGGATCACCAGGATAAAGGTCTTGCGCCCACGGAAGCGGAAGCGGCTAATCGCCAGCGCTGCCAGGAAGGCGAAGAACAGACAGGCGGTGACCACAACGACGGCGACCACAATCGAGATGCCTAGCGCCTGCTGGAAGGTCCCCTTGTCGAACACGGCCCGGAAGTTAGCCAGCGAACCCCCGAACGGTAGGAAGGTGGGGGTGGTTCGTTCCAGGACCACGGTGGAGAGCATGGACGAGTTGACCATCCAGTACACCGGGAAGACCCAGATGACCGAGACGACCAGGGCAACCGCGCCCCAAACCCACTTCATTGGGTGAAAGTTGCGGTTCTTCTTCGGCTGAACCGCGGCGGGAGCCAACGTGGTGCTCATGCCTCATCCTCCTCTTTCATCAGGTAGCGGACGTAGGTCCAGCTCAAAGCGATCGTCAGGGCCAGGACGAAGATGGAAACTGCGGAGGCCATTCCAAAGTCACCCGAGCCGACGCCCAACTGGTAGATGTAGGTGCCCAGCAGGTTGGTGTCGTTGGGTTGGGACCCCTGGTCCTGCAGCATTTTGATTTGGGTGAAGACGCGCAGATCCCAAATGATCTGCAGGAGGAACACGATCCCCAGCACCGGCTTGACCATCGGGATGATGATCTGCCACAGCTGCTGGGTGGGAGTGGCCCCGTCCATCTGTGCGGCTTCGAGGACTTCGTTAGGCACCTGGGTCAGCCCGGCGTACACCGACAGGGCCACGAACGGAACACTCATCCAGACGATGATGATGCCGGCCACGATAAAGAAGGAAAGCGGATTCTGCAGCCAGTTGTGCCCGGTGGTGCCCAACAGGTAGTTGACCACCCCGCGACGCCAGTCGAAGAGCCAGGACCACACGGTCATGGCCGCCACCACCGGCATGGCCCAAGCGAGCAGCAGGGCGATTTGGAGGACGTTGCGGACCCACTTGGCGGTGGCTCGCATCAGGAGGGCCATCAGAATGCCGATGACCATGGTTAGGACGGCCACGATCAGACAGAAGGCGACCGACCGGATAACCACCGTCCACATGTACGGATCGGTGAACAGGGTCTGGTAGTTTGCCAGCCCGACGAACTCTGGCGGCTTGCCGAATACTTGGGCTCGACCGTACTTCATGGTCGAGGTGTAGAACTGCCAGGCGATGGGGTATCCCAGCGCCAACAGCACGATTAGGATCGCCGGCAGGATCAAGAAATATGGGGCGATCTTGGTTTTCTTGCGCGGCTTGGCTATCCGTTCGGTGGACCGCCCATGGTCCACTGCCGCTGGTTGCTGCATGGTCTTCGCCACGGCCAACTCCGATTCTAAGGATAGAGGCGGTGGGTGAGGTTTGGTCCTCCCCCACCGCCTCTAGTTCATTGCTTTAGCTGAGCTAAGCTCAGTTTTCGTTGAGCAGCGGGTTGAGCTTCTCGTTGTATTCCTTCGCCAGGGCGGTCAGGTCCTCGGCGTCACGAATCTTGGAGAAGAACTCTTCCATCACGTTGGCGGACTCAACCGCGGCCCAACCGGGGGCGGCCGGGGTCAGCTTGGAGTTGGAAGCGGACTCAATCAGGGCCTGCGCGAACTGGTCATCTCCCAGGGAGTTGACGTACTGCTGGTTGCCCGGGCCGAGGCCATTGGCACCCAGCATGTTCTGGTATTCCTCGGAGAAGATGATTCGCATCAGTTCCTTGGCCAGTTCGGGGTTCTGGCTGGCGGCCGAGATCCCGATGTTGGAGCCACCGGCGAAGACCGGGGCCGGCTTGCCGTCGTTGCCCGGCAGAGCGAAGACGCCGAACAGGTCGTCGTTCCACTCGCGAACCATTTCACCCTTGTCGTTTTCGACCAGGTCACCGATGGACCAGTGGGCCCAGCCCGGAGCCATGATGGTGGCGGCGGACAGCGACAGGTCTTCGGTCACTTCCCCTTCCTCGTTCTTAACCGAGTCGGAGTCGTTGATGAACTGGTACTGGTTGGCGTCCTTCATATCGAGCGGGGCGCGCGAGGCGTTGCGGTACAGATCCTGCAGCTGCTCCAGGCCCTTCAGGGTCTCGGGGCTGTCCAGGGTGGCGACCCACTGGCCGTCCTGCTCCTTGGCGATATCCCCACCGTTGGCGAAGATCCAGGAGATGCCGTCACGCCAGTCCATCCCGCCGAGGAAGAAGCCGGAGAAGTCCTTGATGTCCTTCGGGTTGGCTTCCGTGATCTTCACGACGGCCTGGTTGAACTCGTCCAGGGTCTTGGGAACTTCCTGGCCGGCAGCTTCCCACACGTCCTTGCGGTAGAACATGTAGCGCGAACCGAAGTAGTACGGCAGGGTGAAGTTCTGGTCCCCAACCTTGCCCACGTCCACGAAGGACTGCAGCAGGTCCGAGCCACCCAGCTCGTCGTACATGTCGCTAATGTCGAGGAAGGCCCCGATGTTGGTGAACGTGGGAGACTGGGTGTTGCCAATCTCGGTCACGTCCGGGGTGTTGGCCGGGTCCGGCATGGACGTGGTCAACTTGGTGATGATGTCACCCCAGCCCTGCTCCTCAATCTTCAAGGTGGCGCCGGTGCGCTTGTTGAATTCATCCTTGAGGTAGTCGCGCAGCTCGTCGGGGGTGTCGCCACCGATCAGCCACAGGGTGATCTCCTTGCCGGCTCCGTCTACGGTTTCGGATGAGCCTGCGCCAGCTGACTGGTCTTCAGACTGCTTGTCCGATCCGCCGGAGGAGCATCCGGCCAGTGCGCTGAGGGAGACGGCGGCCGCCGCACCCAACGCGATCCACTTGCGTTTCATTGCGTTTCCTTTCGAATCAGTTTGACGCATTTGCGCCGATGTATTTCCTTCGTTTTTCGGGTTGCTTCCAGTTCTATCCAGCTCCCAACACCTCCGCCAGCGTCATGGCTGCGCAGCCGTACAACACGTTGTCGGCTCCCAGCGAAGTGGAACGCACCTCTAACTCCTCGTGAGAGTCAGGCATGGTGCGCATCCGGATAGTCTCGATGGTCGCCTCGGCGAGACGATCACCAATTAGTTCGCGCGGTCCCCCGATGACCACCTGGGTCAGGTTGAGCGCGCCGATAATGGGGGCAAGCGCCACGCCTAGGCGCTGCCCGGATTCGGTGAGGACCGCTTCGCGTTCAGCGTCGGTGGCCCCCTGCATCCGTCGGGTCAACGACGGAGTGGAAATCCAGTGCTCCAAAATGTGTTCACGCGAATAGGGTGCGGCCAGTCCCTGGTCGGTTCCAACCATCACCTGTCCGATCTCGCCGGCAGCCCACTGGCTCCCCAGCACGAGACGACCCGAGACGATCAGGCCCGCCCCAATTCCGTGTCCAATCGAGATAAAGATCAGGTCCCCGGGCGCCTCCCCAAAGGCGTACTCAGCCAGGGCTGCAGCGTTGGCATCGTTCACCACCAGGGTGGGGATCCCGGTCGCTTCGGTGACGATTTTGCCCAGGTGGACGTTTTCCCACCCCAGGTTCGGAGCCACGTGCACCATTCCCCGGTCGTCCACAATTCCGGGAGAGCCAATCCCCACTCCCAACACCGGGAGTTTCGCGAGTTGAACCAGGGCCTGGACCAGCTCGACCGCCAGGTCGACCGCGGCCTGACCGCGCGCCTCCCCCAACTCCATTTCCAGTCCGACCAGCTGGTCGGTGTTCAGGTCCAGCACCACTCCTTTAAAGGACTCGTGACTGGACAGGTCGACAGCGATCAGGTTGAAGGAGGTCCGGGCCAAATCCACCAGCACGGCGGGTTTCCCAGTCTTTTGCTTGCCATCGGTGCCGAGCTCTTCGAGCAGCCCCTCTTCAATCAGGGCGGAGACCAGGTCGGAGACGGTGACTTTGGTCAGGCCGGTGGCTCGGGCGATGGCGGCCCGGCTGAGAGGACCTTTCAGGTACAGGGTTTGCAGGACCAGCGAGCGGTTGTGGGAACGAGCATCGGCGGGAGACGCCTTGCTCAGTTGGCGTACGTTCAGTAGCACTCCCATCCCGGGGGCATTGTCGGCTCCGGACATGCAAGACCCATCTACCATTCGGTACATCTTGCGGCTGTGCCGCGCCTTCGCGGTCCTAACTTCCATATAGTTAGTAAACCTTACGAACTTACTTCTGGCAAGTGGATCGACGCGAAAAGTTCGAGTGTTACGGAACCGTTATCTTGTGATCGTGCCCGGTCAGGCTAGGGGCGGGACTGCTCGTCCACCCGCTCGAAGGCTTCGACAATCCGGTCGATCTCAGAGTCGGTCAGGTCATCGAGCAGGAGTCGGCGAACCGTTTCTTGGTGAATTGCAGTGGACGCCTCGGTCAACTCGACCCCAGTCTTGGTTAGGGCGGCCACATAGCCGCGCCCGTCCCCGTCAGCGGGGTGCTTTCGAACCCAGCCGCTCTTTTCCAATCGGGACACCAGGTAGGTAAGCCGTGAAGGGGAAAAGACGGTCCGGTCGGCCAACTCCCCCATCCGCAGGGACCGGCCCGGAGCTTCGTAGAGGGTCAGCAAGATGTTGTAGTCAGCCAGGGTGATTCCCGCTGCCTTCTTTAGCTTGGTTTCCAGGATCCCCTGGAGGCGGGTGGAGGCATCAAAGAAAACGCGCCAGGCCTGAGATCGGCGGTTGTTGGCGTCGCCAATGCTGTTGAGTGGCATCTCGGCATCCACCGGCGTGGCTCGCCCCCTCGCTCTTGCTCCCAGTTGACGAATACAGACAGGGTACTTCAACTATTTTACTTGTTGTCCCCTTAGATAATAGTGCACTTTCCATGGTGGTTTCGGCTACACCGGTTGGCGCCGAGCGAATTCCTCACCCCGCGGGCCGGGGGCGGCTGGTCTAAAGTGGAACCGTCAACCCGGGAACGGCGCGCCGACAGATAGGAACGAGTATGGAGCAGACACCAGCCCAGCCAAGCCCGCCTCGGCCCGGCGCCTACCGGGTGCCCAAAACTCCCTACCGAATTGGACTGGAGCAAGAAACCGAGGCGAGCCTGCGCAGGCCCAGCCTCGAAGTGGGTCCTGAACCCGCCCCCACGGCTCCGGTTCGGGTAGCTCCCTGGCTGGTGAAAGCCGGCCAATCGGCCTGGTACACGATCGGGATCATGGTGATCGTGGTCGGGATCGTTTTCGCCACCATCAAGATCACCCCGGTATTTATGGGTGTGTTCGCGGCCCTCGTCCTCAAGGCACTGCTCAACCCACTGGTCGATCGGCTGGCACGGTTCATGAAACGATGGGTCGCGGTGATCGTCTCGCTGCTGGTCTTCGTGGCACTTTTCGTCGGCATGCTGACGTTCGTGATTACCTCCGTCGCCGGCCAGTGGTCGCAGCTTGGTTCTAAGCTCAACCACGGCGTCGACATGATTATCGACTTCCTGCAGTCCCTCCCCTTTAACATCAACGTCACTTCGGACGACATCTACCAGTGGATTCACGACGGCGTCGACATGGCCCAAAACTATCTGTCGACCAACTGGCAGCACCTGGCCTCGGAAGCCCTGTCCAACGCCGGCTCGATCGTGATTGGCATTACCGTCATTTTCTTGGCGATCTTCGTGGCCATCTTCTTCCTCAACTCCGGAAGCGAGATGTGGCGCTGGTTTTTGAACATGCTGCCCGAACAGTCGCGGGCCAAGACGAACACCGCTGCCCAGGCGGGCTGGGGGGCGTTCTCCGGTTACGCCCGCGGCACCGTCATCATTGCGGTCTCGGACGGGGCTTTGGCTTGGCTGTTCCTGGAGATTGTGGGCATCCCGCTGGCACCGGCCCTCGGAGTCCTGGTCCTGATCGGGGCGTTTATTCCGATGGTGGGCGCCCCGGCCGCGATGCTGGTTGCAATGATCGTGGCTCTGGCGGTGGACGGGGTCTGGAAGGCCGTCATCGTTGGAATCGGGATCGCACTGATCGGCCAGTTCGAGGGCCACGTCCTGCAGCCGCTAGTAATGGGACGCCAGGTTTCCCTGAACCCGGTGGTGGTGATCATTGGGGTCATCTCGGGAACCATTGTGGCCGGTCTGGTCGGGGCCATGATCGCCGTCCCGGTGATGGGAGTGGCCTGGGCGGTCTTCTCTTCGCTTTACCATCGAGACCCACCAATTGTTGGGCCCTTGCCGGGAAAGCTGCCCGACTCGGTCCTGAAAGAGCAGAAGATCCAACTGCCGAAGCTGCCGGTCCTGGACCACGAGCAGTTCACCCGGGGGCGCAAGACCGACCCTGGCAACTAGCGGAAGTCGCGGGAGAGGACATCCACCCGCACGCTCAGACGCTCGACCTTTTGGGCTCGCACCGAGATGGCTCCGTCCTTCTTTTCCAGGCGTCCGGTGACCACCAGCGCCCGAGAAGTCATGATGATCTGGCCGTAGCATTTCCAAAATCCTCCGGTGCAAACCACGTTGGCCAGCCCGGTCTCATCTTCGAGCGAGAGGAACGTGACCCCATGTGCCGTTCCAGGCCGTTGCCGGTGGGTGATCAGACCGCCAATTTTCACCACCCGCTCCCCTTCCGCGTCGGCCAGTTCGGCCAGGGGAAGCACCCGCTCGCCCTCCAACTCTGAGCGGACCAACTGCATTGGGTGCTTCCCCGCCGACAGTTTCAACACCTGGTAGTCGGTCTCAAGTTCCTCCCCCTCGGTCATTCCCGGTAGCATCGGCGCAGCCTGCCCCAACTGGGTTCCCGGCAAAAACGGCTGCTCCTCGTGGGGGTTTGCCAACTGGGCGGCCGCCCACAGAGCCCGCCGGCGACTCACCCCCAAGTCGCTGAACGCACCGGCCTGGGCCAGCAGTTCCAACTCGGACACCCGCGCGTTGGTCCGGCGGGCAAAATCTTCCAGGCTGTGAAACGGGCCGGCCTGGCGGGCCTGCACGATCCGGGAAATGATCTGCCCAGACAGGCCGTTAATGCTGTCCAACCCCAGGCGAATCACCCAGTTCGGATGGGTCCGCATCAGCCGGTCGGCCGGGAACTCCACCTCAATCTGATCCGGGGTGAGCTCTTGTCCGTCGGCGGTCTGGACACTGGCCTCCTCCACCGAGTAGGTCACGGAGGGGCCCAGACAGGTGACTCCGTGACGGCGCGCGTCGGCAATTAGGGAGGCGGGAGAGTAAAACCCCATCGGCTGCGAGGCCAGGATGGAGGCGTAAAAGTGCTCTGGGAAAAAGACTTTCAGCCAGGCGGAAGCATAGACCAGGTAGGCGAAAGAAAAGGCGTGAGATTCGGGGAATCCGAACTCCGCAAAGCCTCGCAGGGAGTCGTAAAGCTCCTCTTGCAGGTCTGAGGGAAGGCCGTGCGCCTCCATCCCAGCCAACAGCCGCGGACGGATCTCTTCCATTTTCTCCACGTGGCGTTTTGAGCTCAAAGCCCGGCGCAGCCCGTCAGCTTCGGCGGCGGTGAAGCCCGCTCCAACGATGGCGATTTGCATCAGTTGCTCCTGGAAAAGTGGCACCCCCAAAGTTCGTTCAAGGATTCCGGCCAGGAGCGGGTGACAGGTGGCCTCCTCATATCCGCCTCGTCGACGCAGAAACGGGTTGACGGCTTTCCCCTGGATAGGGCCGGGACGGATCAGGGCCACCTCGATAACCAGGTCGTAGAATTCGCGCGGCTGCAGTCGGGGCAGCGTGTTCATCTGGGCGCGGGACTCCACCTGAAAGACTCCGACCGACTCTCCGGCGCAGAGCAGATCGTAAACCCGCTGGTCTTCCGGGGGCAGATTGTAGAGTCCGAGCGCCTCCCGGTCGGTGCCGACCACCCCCAGGGCTTTGAGCCAGTTGAAAGATTTGCGCAGGGCGGTGAGCATTCCCAGTCCGAGCAAATCAAATTTGACCAGCCCCGCATCGGCGCAGTCATCTTTGTCCCACTGCAGAACCGTCCGGTTTTCCTTGGCCGCCCACCCGATCGGGCAAATCTCGGACACCGGCGTGCGAGTGAGCACGATTCCACCCGGATGGATCCCCAGGTGGCGGGGCAACTTCTGGAGGGAGGCCCCAATCCCCCGGACCAGGGGCGGAATGGAACTCTGCCCCCCGGTTCCGCTCCAGCCGCGAGAGAGTTCTTTCGACCAGCCCTTCAGTACCTCTTCGGAGTAGCCCAGGGCCTTCCCGGCGGCCCGAATGGCAGAGCGGGGACGGTAGCTGATCGTGTTCGCTACCTGGGCCGCACGCTCGCGCCCGTAGCGGGAGTAGACGTACTGAATGACTTCTTCCCGGCGGGCTGATTCGATGTCGATGTCAATGTCGGGAGGGCCGGTCCGCTCGGGGGAAAGGAAGCGCTCGAAGAGCAGGTGGTGGCGCACCGCATCGACCGCGGTGATCCCCAGGGAGAAGCAAACTGCGGAGTTGGCAGCCGAGCCTCTCCCCTGGGCCAAAATGTCCTGCTGCCGACAAAAGTCAACGATGTCTTTGACAATCAGGAAGTAGCCGGAGAATCCCAGTTCGGTGATAATTTTCAGCTCGTGTTCGATGGTCTGCCACGCGGCCGGGTCCTGCTCGGCGGAACCGTAGCGCTGACGCGCCCCCCGGTAGGTTAGCTCCCGGAGCCAGGTGTCATTGGTGTGGCCCGGGGGAATGTCGCACAGCGGCAGTTCCGGCTCCATCAGGGTCAGGTCAAAGGCCCACTCCTGCGCCAACTCCCCCGCGGTCTCCACCGCCCGCGGGTAGGCCCGGTGGATCCGTTTCATTTCTGCTTCCCCACGCAGGAAAGACCCGAAGGGCGGCAGGTGCGGACGGGCAGCTTTGAGCTCCAGGTTCAGCCGGGAAGCCGTCATCACGTCGGCCAGGAACTGCTGGCGCGGCGAAGAGCAGCGAACCGCCCCGGTGGCGACCACCTCAACTCGGTGTTCCCTTCCCAGCTCGGCCAGGGTGGCGCCCAGGTCGTAGGGGTCCCCCGGGTGCAGGCACGATTCCACGACCACGCGATCCGGTCCAAATAGATCCTGCAGTCGGGAGAGCACCGCCCGAGCCGCGGAGGTGCCCCCGGATCTCAGTGCCTGGCGAAGAGGACCGTGAGCGGTCCCCGTCAAAACCCGCCAGTTGCCGCGTTGGAACCGAGCCAACTCGCCCAGCTCCCACGGAACTTTTCTCTGTCCGGGGTGGTTCAAGTTGTGTGCGCTAATGGCGGCGCACAACTCATGGTAGCCCTGCTGATTGACCGCCAGCACGGGGAGGCGCACCTGCGCGGACGAGGCCACCCCCAGCGGTGCCGGCGCCCACCCCGATTCATCCGGGGTGGCAGCTACCGTCAGCTCCGCCCCAAAAACGGTGGGCACCCCGACGGTCTTCGCTGCCTGCGCCGTTTGCACCGCCGAGTACATCCCGTCCACGTCAAGGATTCCCAACGCCCCCAACCCCAACTCGTGCGCTTGAACAATTAGGGTTTCGGGCAGATCTGTTCCCTCCAAAAAGGTATAGGCGCTGTGAGCGTGCAACTCACCGTACGGAGCCCCCACAATTCACCTCTCCGCCAGTGGGAAGTTGGGAGCGGGCTGAGCCTGCTGCAGGTAGAGCCCCTCCACCCGCCACTCCTGCCCCCGCTGAATCAGGAGGAAGTCAACCGAGTTCTCCACCTGGAGCCGCAGGTAGCAGCGGGCGGCATCAGCTTCCTGGCGCAGTGCCCACCACTTTCCCCGGACCGCCCACATTCCCTCAATTCGACCGACACCATACCCCCCGGAGGGAAGTTCTGGGCGCTCTTCCAGCACTGCAATCCGAGCGGGAATCCCGGTCAGGATGCCCCGCCGGTTGATCCACAGCTGACCCCAGGTGCCATCAGACTGCTGCCCCAAAACTTTGGCTAGGGGCGGTTGGTCAAAGAGAAGCAGGGGCGATTCCTGCACAGATCCGGCCCATTCCCCCTCCCGCGGAACCGGCTCTACCTGCGCCCCCCAGGGAACCAGCTCAACTCGCTCCCGCGGGTCCATTCCGCCCTGCAACAGCGGCTGGCGCACCGATTCTTCCCCCAGAAGAAGTTGTAGCTGAGCCACCGCCCGGTTGACGCTATCCGACTGCGGTTTATCCCCCCAGAGAAACTGGGGCAGCGCCTGCGTGACCACGTCCGTCCCCTCCAGGCTGACGGCTGTCAGCAGAACCTCTTCCTCTCCCAGTTCTCCGCTCTGCTGCATCCGGTCTTGCCAGCTGCGAATTTGCCAGATGATTCTTTGCGACAGCTGCGCGCTTTGTGTCAGGTCAAATAGCGACCAGCGCCGGGTCGATTCCAATCCGGTGCTGAGCTCTAGCCGGACGATCAACGTGTGGGCCACGCACCCTTTACCGGCCATCAGGTCGACGAACTCTTGGGCCACCCGGCGCACCCCGAGCAGGGCGTGATCCACGGCCCCCACTCCCGGGGTGAACTCGTATCGTGCTTTTATTTGCGGGGCAGCGGTGGCCTGGGCCCGAACAAACAGGTCGCCCCCTTCAGCCAGGCTCCAAAGTTTCTCCCCCACCGGGCCCAGCCGACTGACCAGTTGTGTTCGCCCCAGCTCCAACAGTTGGCTGACGCGGCGGATCCCCAGCAGTTGCAAAAAGTTCAGCGCCTCGTCGTAGTCGGCCTGGATCTCTTCGGGGAGGTAGTCGACCAGCTCAATCAGGGCCAGGTCTCGAAGAAAACCGGAGCTCTGTCCCGCCGGCAGAATTAGCCCCCGCCGAGCTGCCCCCACCGCGGCCGCCACCCCCTCGCCAATTCCGGCATAGACTTCGATGCCGGTTTCACTCACGCACTGCTCTAGCAGCGATTGAATCAGCTCTCCCTCTTCTTTCCGCCAGCGGGCCTCCGCCGGGAGAGGCGCCCAGGCCAGGCCGGGTCTAATTGCACACACCCCCGCCACTAGCTGGTCAAACACCTGCAGTAGGCCTTCAAACTCGGCCGCGTCGCGAACCGGATCGTGCGGGATGAGGAGCAGTTCAGAACAGATGTTTTGTGCGGTCAGCTGCCGCATCCCGGGGCAGATGCCCAGCCGGCTGGCCGCGCGGGTGCATTCGTGAACCCGACCCCCCACCACCGTGGCGGCGGGAGCACCGGCCGGGACGGCGGAAGCCAGGGCTGCCACCGACCAGTTCGGCACCCACAGAACGATTTTTCGCTGCCCGGTTGCGCGGGAACCGCTAGCTGTCGGAAACATTGTTACCCCACCTTTCCTGTTCGTCCCCAGCTGTTGGCCCCCGACCGGCGCTGCCAGGGGGTGCTGGCCACCGGCCAGTGCGAGGTGGTGAAGAGGATTCGCTCAAGTTTCCGAGCCCGCGCGGCCAAAACTTGCTGCTGAGACAGGGAAACGGTCACATCCCCCACCACCACGAGGGAGAAACCCTCCAACAGAGTGGAGAGCACCTGGGCGGCCTGCGCCGGCTCACAGGTGACCAGCACGGTTCGGTCCAGGTCGATTCCGGCCTGAGCCAGGGCCTCCCACCCCAGGTTGGCCACCCCAACCAGGGCCAGCCAGGAGTCCTCGGTCAAAGCGGAGCGGATGGCCAGCACCAGTCGAGGCAGGTTCGGCTCAACCCGGTACACACCCCCCGCCGGCCGCTCGGGAGCTAGGGTCCGGGTTTGATAGGAGCGAAGGCCGGTTTTCCCCTCCCCAACCTGCAGGGCTTGGCGAGCCGCCTGTAAACGATCCGCCGCTTCCATGCCACCTCACCTCTCCCCTTTCACCTTCACGTACAGGTGTACGAAGAACACTAGTTCGAGAATAGTAGCACCCTCCGACAGGTGAAACCAGCGTGAGTTTTCCAGGGTTCCACTCCCCTTTGACCCGGCCCATTTCCCATCGAATCGACTCGGTGGCAAAATGGCGGGGTGCTACACATGGTCTTCTTCGAACCCAAAATCCCCGGCAACTCCGGCGCCGCCATCCGCTTGGCAGCCTGCACCGGAGCGATGCTGCACCTGGTTGAACCTTTGGCTTTCGACATGGATGACGCCAAGTTGCGCCGGGCCGGACTGGACTACCACGACCTGGCTCACGTCCGGGTCCACCCGAATCTGGAGGAGGCGTTGGAGCAGATTCCGGGCCGAATTTGGGCCTTCACCGGGCACGCCACTCGCTGGCACACCGAGGTGGAATATCGGGACGGGGACGGCCTCCTCTTTGGTCCCGAACCCACGGGACTGCCCGAAGAGGTGATGGCTCACCCCCGGGTCGAGGACAGAATTAGAATTCCGATGCGCGAGGGCATTCGCTCGCTAAACCTGGCTAACTCCGCCTCGATCAGCCTGTACGAGGCCTGGCGCCAACTGGGCTTTCCCGACGGGGTCTAGCCCTCGGCTAACCGTTGTGCCAAGGAAACCGTTTGGGCCGTTCAATCCCCTCGGCCAACTCGACGATTCGCCTGGGATCTGACCGCCAGAGCCAAACAAAACCAATCAGCGGCAACGCGAGCGGAACGTACCAGTAGTCGGCCCCAAACCTGGACCAGGCGGAGGTTACGGCCGCCGCGTGATCGGTGCCCAACTCGAACAGTCCGGTGATGAGCGGGCCCACCAGCGCCACCGTAGTGGCCGCCCACGCGATGTGGCGCATTTTCCGCCCGTTGTGGGTGATCCCCACCGCGATCACCAGGTAGACCAGCCCGGCCAGGACCGCGATCAGGCGCGGACCAATCGGGGTATCGGTAGACCGGATCAGCGCCACCAGCGCGGGAACAGCAGTCAGCAGACCAAATAGCCAGAACAGGACCATCACGATCCGCCCCAGTCCCCAGGAAGGGCGACGGTCATCCCTGATGCCCCGACCCGACGTGTTTTCGCCGGGCACGCTGCGCGCAGCGGTGGAGTCATTTGCGCTCATAGTTATCCTGCCACGAAGAGATCTGTCTTCCCCCAGCGTACTGTAAGGAGCTTCTCACCAGCACTTTCAACCTGTGACCTGCCAGTCATCAGCGTTGAATTCGTGGCGCTTCTTGCATAAATAACAGTGTTTGGGCGGCCCGGACTCAAGCCAAACGTGGGACAATGTACCTAAGCCAACCATGATGGTTGACAGATTAATCGCGAAGACAAGGAAGAGGTAGGCGTGAACGATCCAGACTTCGACGTGGTGATCCTGGGTGCTGGTTCCGGAGGTTACGCTGCGGCTCTGCGCGCTGGCCAGTTGGGCCTGAAAGTAGCCCTCATCGAAGGGGATAAGGTTGGCGGCACTTGCCTGCACCGCGGCTGCATTCCCACCAAAGCTTATCTGCACGCAGCCGAGACGGCCGACACAGTTCGAGAAGCCGGCACTTTTGGGGTTGAGGCTGCCCTGCAGGGAATCAACATGACCCAGGTTGGTCAGTACCGCGACGGCGTGGTCACCAAGCTTTACAAGGGGGTGGAAGGGCTCCTGGCCTCGCGTCAGGTGGAAATCATCTCCGGCTGGGGTCGGGTCGTCTCCGCCAACACGGTCGAGGTGAACGGACGCCAGATCACGGGCAAGAACCTGATCCTCGCCACCGGCTCCTACTCTCGCACTCTGCCCGTGCTGCCCTTTGGCGGCCGGGTAATCGCCTCCGAACAGGCTCTGGCGATGGACTGGGTTCCCAACTCGGCCCTGATCTTGGGCGGCGGGGTCATCGGCGTTGAGTTCGCCTCCATCTGGCGCTCTTTCGGGGCCGAGGTGACCATCATCGAGGGCCTGCCCCACCTCGTTCCCAACGAGGACGAGTCCATCTCGAAGATTCTGGAGCGGTCCTTCCGTAAGCGCGGCATCAAGTTCCAGACCAACACCCGCTTTGCCAGCTACTCGCAGGACGAGTCCGGCGTCACCGTCACCACCGAGGACGGGAAAACCTACAGCGGCGACGTGCTGCTGGTCGCCGTCGGTCGGGGTCCGGTTACCGAGGGGCTTGGCTTTGAAGAGATCGGCGTGAAACTGGACCGCGGCTTCGTCCTCACCGACGAGCGTCTGCGCACCGGGGTTGACGGCGTCTACGCCGTCGGTGACATTGTCCCGGGTCTGCAACTGGCCCACCGCGGCTTCCTGCAGGGGATCTTCGTGGCCGAAGAGATCGCCGGCCTGAACCCCGATCCGATCGACGAGAACTCGATTCCTCGCGTCACCTTCTGCGAGCCCGAGATCGCCTCGGTGGGGCTGACCCAGCGCCAGGCCGAAGAGAAGTTCGGGGCCGACGCGGTCAAGACGGTCGAGTACAACCTGGCAGGAAACGGAAAGTCCAATATCCTGGGAACTACCGGCATCATCAAGCTGGTGCAGCAGGCTGACGGGCCGATCGTAGGCTTCCACGCCATTGGGGCCCGCATCAGCGAACAGATTGGCGAAGGGGAACTGATCGTGGGTTGGGAAGCTTACCCCGAGGATCTGGCCCGGCTGATCCATGCCCACCCGACTCAAAACGAAGCTATTGGCGAGGCAGCCATGGCCCTGGCGGGCAAGCCGCTGCACGCCCACGACTGAGACCGACCTAAGGAGTAAATACTGATGGCACAATCAATCAAAATGCCAGCACTTGGCGAGTCCGTCACCGAGGGGACCGTCACCGCTTGGCTGAAGCAGGTCGGCGACACCGTTGAGGTCGATGAACCCATCGTCGAGGTGGCGACAGATAAGGTCGACTCCGAGGTTCCCTCCCCCATTGCCGGGGTACTGCTGGAGATCCTCGTGGACGAAGACGAGACTGTCGACGTCGGCACCGAGATTGCCCGGATTGGCGATGCTTCCGAACTTGGCGGTGGCTCGGCTCCGGCCGCTCCCGCCGCCACCCCTGAACCGGCTCCGGCCCCGGCTCAAACTCAGGCTCCTGCCCCGGCTCCTGCCCCGGCTCCGGCTCCGGCCGCTGACGGTGAGCTGACCGAGGTGAAGATGCCCGCGCTGGGCGAGTCCGTCACCGAGGGAACCGTCACCGCCTGGCTGAAGCAGGTTGGCGACCAGGTGGAAGCGGACGAGCCGCTCGTCGAGGTGGCGACCGACAAGGTCGACTCCGAGGTTCCCTCCCCCGTGGGCGGATACCTGATTGAGATTCGGGCCCAAGAAGACGAGACGGTGGACGTTGGCAGCGTCATCGCGGTGATTTCTTCCACTGCGGGTGCCAGTGCTCCCGCTCCGGCTCCCGCCGCCCCGGCCCCGGTCTCGGCTCCGGCCCCCACTCCGGCTCCGGCTGCCCCGGCTGCCCCCGCTCCGGTGGCACCTCCCGCACCTCC